>Ga0081519_100017_pt1 | contig 39996 bp, 40 predicted proteins | sample ConSprmetagenome_FD_70987 | JGI IMG/M metagenome (GOLD analysis project Ga0081519, IMG submission 70987) | Hot spring microbial streamer communities from Conch Spring, Yellowstone National Park, USA - C T=80-84 v2 (version 2) | ecosystem: Environmental > Aquatic > Thermal springs > Hot (42-90C) ...
GCAATAGATAGGTCTCTCAGCCCTTCTTTTTCTATCCTGGAGACAACTTCGAGGGAGTACTCTTCTGGGTATACGATTTTATTGTTTCTCAAAACCTCGAGCAAGTAATCTTTAAACTCGCTGAGTTTGAAATAGTATGTTTCCTCCTCCAAGTACTCTAAGGGTTTATTATGGATCGGGCAGTAAGGCTTACCCTCTACTTCAACATATTCTCCAGGTAAATAGTATTTCTCGCAATCCACGCAGTATAGGCCGCCATACTTGTCCCTGTAAACGTAGCCTTTCCTGTATAATTTTTCGAAACCGCTCATGACAACCTTCTCGTGAACGCTGTCGGTTGTGCGGATGAAATAGTCGTAGGATATGTTCAGCCTTAACCAGTAATCCCTGTATATCACTGCCATTTCATCGACTACTTCCTTAGGTGTTTTGCCTAATTTCTCGGCGAATCTTTGAATCTTAAGCCCGTGTTCATCATTCCCCGTGAGGAAGAACACGTCTTTCTCGATAAGCCTGGCAAACCTTGCGAGCACGTCAGCGTAGACTGTTGTGTACGCATGCCCAATATGTGGCGGGCCATTAGGGTAGTATATGGGTGTGGTGATGTAAAACGTGTTCATCGATTATCCCTGTTATGTTCATTTTATTCTCGTTGATGATTTTAAAATCACTACTGTTTAATATATTCTTCAATTTTCCCAACATACTTGTTTACCCGTCTTTTAGCGTAGCGTATGAAGAGTTTGAGCAGTATTCTAACCGGGAGGTTGACGGGCGATTTCAAATAGAATTTCCTCATTATATCCTCGGCCCAGTACATGGAGTGATTATACATCTTCAACAACGCATCCACATGCTCACGTTTCAAATACTCTCTAATGAACCATTCTCCTCTCTTTAAAGATCCCATTGGCACAAAGAACATTGGTATGATAAGGCTTCTATAACCCTTCAACCGTTCAATCAGCTCAATTGTTTTAACCACATCGTCACTAGTTTCTCCCGGGAATCCTAAAATAACTGTTGCCGCCGGGATAATAAAGTTTTCATGCATTATTTTGAACGTGTCCTCCACTATGTCAGGCCAGTTCTCTATCGGGTATGGAAGAGATTTTCCCCGCATTATCTCTTTTGCAAGTCTGACGGAGCCTGTTTCAATACCGACTTCAACCCCGATAAACCTTCTGGATTCTGTTAAAAGATACTCATGCATTAGTCTTGAAATCAGCTTGTAATTTTCCTCAGCGTACTTCAACGCCGAAAGACTTACATGCGACCATGCAAGTGAACCCTTATCTCCGATAAGTCTCACTACTTCCTCGTGTAGCTTCAAGATCGGCTCGGGACGCGGTTTCACACCATCAGCGTGGTAAAGAAGAACGTCTTCGCTGTGAAGGATAGTTCCCTTTACACCTGCAGATAAATTAACCTGGATTTCCTTCACAATCTTGTTTTTTGGTATGAATCTGAGAGGTCTTAAAGTGACGCTACAGAATTTACAGCCTCTTGGACAACCCCTCATTATCTCTACGAGACCGTTAACGCTTCCTCCCCTGATAATGGGGATTTCATCAACTGATGGGACATCTTCGGCTCCCACATAGACGTATTTTGGAAGTGGGTCATTGTTTAACGCTCTCTCGACAAGGTCGATGACTACTTTTTCACCTTCACCATCTACCACCGTGTCTACGCCCCATTCTACGAGCTTCTCTACCTCATACAGCCATTGCCATGCTGCTGGGCCACCTGCTATGATTTTGACGCCTTTTTCCTTTGCCTTGCAGATCTCAGACTTATTCATCAATTTAATAAAGCTTCTCCGGTTTAACGGTTCTCTTCCAGTTAGACTCCACCATTCACTGCTCGGAGGACCGTACCCGAAATAGTCGTGATGGCTTAGCAATAGAACCTTCATCGAATCCAAGTATTTTCCTAAATAATCAGGGTCAATGATTGCCGCGCTAAAGCCTTTTTCCTGGAGAATCGCTTCTATTTTTCTCATCCCGTAGGGTGCTTCCCTCGGTCTCCCCATACTGTCAACCTTGGGTTTAGGAGACGCGATAAACTCCCAGAGGCGTTCGGGTAGAAATATTGGCGGCGCGGTCGCCACGAAACCTAGGAATTCCTTCCCATGATGATTGCTCATCATTGTTCTATCTGTTGTCAAGACAATCTCATAGCTCAGGAATCACCACCTCCGCGGCCCTTATTCCCAGCTCTAAAAGTTGCCTAATCAGCCCTTGTGCCACTTCCCTACGTGTTTCGGGGAAGACGACGTATATGTGGCTAAGATGGTGACTTTTGAGAACCTCCAAATCCTGGCGTACAACGTAGAATGACATACTCAATAATTGGTTTAAACTTACAATTGATCTAACTTTCTCCATGTTTTCTTCAACATTCCAACTGTCCATCCAGACATAGATGGTGAGCCTTTTCTTACGCTCCCTACCGCTAATTTTCAGCAACTCGTTGTAAAGACGTTGAGCATCTGAACCTGGTATGAGGAGCACTGGAACACTTGCATCGAACATTTCATTCACCCTCCACGTCCCTGATGGCTTCACTGTAGAGTCTTCTAAACTCCGGGTTATCAGTAATATTCGCGAGCTGGTTCAAAGAATCGATTAGAACGTGAATATGTTCTCTCAGCGCTTTCAACAAGCCTTGATTATTAACAATAAAATATTTCTTTTTCCTCTCTACGTAGAAATCAACGATATCTCTTGCGTGAAGTAGTTTTAGAGTCTGAGACAAATGGCTTTTAGCATAACCCGTTTTTCGAGATAACTCTGAAAGGTTGAGAGGCGTTCGACTTGTCAGTAAGACAGCTAGAACTACCCCTGCGACTGGAGGGAATCCCAGAAGGGTCATTAATTTCGTGAGTGATTTCATAATGATGCCCTAGTGATTGTTATGAACGTTCGGTATTTTAAGAATTTTTTATTGAAAAAGCTAATCTTTTGTTCAAGATAGCATGCGGGTAACCTTCGCCACGGGGGCATCGCTTCCTTTCAAACTTTCTACACTCATCCTCAACTTGTCTTGCGTGGAAACCATATCTAGATTTACGAATAAGCTACTAACATAGAGTAGGTTTGCCAAAACAATACTGGCATAGTACCTGGAGAACATTCCGTCAATATTTATTGTCTTGTGCTGGTGACCAACGTACACGCAGAGAACCTTATCGCTACATACATTGATTGTTTGCCACGCGTTGTAAGCTTTTCTATCAGCGGTCATCAGAATCGCTTTTTCCTCGAGAATGTTCTGGGCGACAACAGCTATCGAAGCTTCGCATGGGGGGCTGACGGCTGGTATTTGAAAACTTCCATAGTATTTTTTAACTTCATCAATGGCTCTATTGGCCAGTAAAGCCATTATGTAGGAATATAGAGACAACCCCTTCGCCTCTCCGGCAGATTCGGCAACTTTTCCATTGATCTCTGCTTCAGCGCAGATCGGTGTATATATTCTCAACCCTTCAATCGATGACCATGGATGGCCGTTCTTTATGCTAGCTTTTAAAAGAGTCACGTGGAATCCTTGGTAAAACATATTGGTATCTGGGAGGAGGGCTATCGGCTTCTTAACCTGCCTAACCATGTCGACTAGGAAGCTGTGAATTTTCCAGCCCTTATACTCTCTATAATCCCTGGATTGATCTTCTCTGCGTATTTCAACACGGGAAGGCTTCATCTCTTTGACAACGAGGTCGACAGCCCCAGTGTATCTCTGAATCTGCATCAAAACCCTATCCAACAATGATTTATCAACGTCGCTATTCTGTTCATGTATAATGTTCGATATGATCTTCCAGCTGTCAAACATCATGGCCACGGTTTCCTCGGTCGGGCCTGCCCTAGTCTCTATGGTTAAAAGCAGTCTCCTGTCCTCAATACCTGGTGTGGATGCGTAAATGCTTAACTTGTCTCCATCACTATGTAGATGTCTCTGTCCTTCATAGAATGATTCAACCAGGCCCTTACCTGTAATACTGTTTAGGAGATTAGATATCTCCATGAACACGTGCTTGCTACCCTGCCATCTTATTACGCGAGGCAGGTTGACATCCTGGTTGCTTGTATAAGAGGTTTGGGCCTGTCCGATTTTTCCATGAATGTAAACCTTATGGACCCACCTGGGGCTGAAAGGGTAAGGGGGTATTCCAGGCAGAGGTATTATGTCAACGTGTGTGAAAACGATATCGATATTTAAATGATTCTTTTCCTCTATTATCCCAGCGGCGTAAGGGCCTGACATGGCTGATATGTCTACATACAGCCTGCTTAGTTTTCCTTCAAGGGATTTAATGAGGCTCCTAGTTAAAAAGAGATTTTCAAAGATATTGTCCTTCAACAGACTCTTTGCCATAAGGTTGTCGAAGTAGATATTAACATCCGCTGGAAAACCATCCATTACATTCCTAATGCTTTCAGCGGTTTCTCTTCGCGTAATAATTATAAAATCTTTTACGTCAAGTTCTTCCCTCATCCTGCTTATTACTGTTGGGACGACGAACGGGTGAATGTCAACAGGAAGTAACATGGTTTTATCTGGGCTTATCTTTCCTCCGAGCAAAACATTAATAAAAGATTCCAAATCCGCACACCCCGGTGATCTACTGAAAATAATTTTTCAATGTGATATAATAAAAATATGATCTCGCTATGATTAAAAGGCGACGCTACCCTGTTGAGCGCCGTTACCGTTAAACAAACCTTCCGCTGCAAGAGAATAAATTTCTTTCACCACGATATTTTTCAGCAAGTTGATCATAGAGAGCGCGGCCTCCTTGTCCTCAGGGCTCATATCAGATGCCTCTACTTGGGCCTCGTAGACTTTCAAGTCCTCGAGCATTGTGATATACTTTAGCATTAAAAGATTTGTTAAGTCAACGGCTCTGGATACTATTCTCTCACTCACATCTAGCATTTGGTTCACCAGTAGCTTATCCGAAGAATACTTCTTTTAAACTAGTATAGTTAGTATTACTGGGGAAACATTCGGTCCCCCGGTCCGTGAACCAAACATCCTCCAGGTTCTTTCAGGAGGGCTACGGTCATCCCTAATCGAATAAAATATTTGAGTAGGCTTATATAACATGTAATCCAGTGGGGAGGGTGGTGAAAGGGGTTAAAGTAGGAGTCTACATCCCGGCTGACATTTACGAGGAGATTTTAGAGTTTTCTTCAAAAGGGGGGAAGACTAGTTTAAGCAGACTCGTTCAAGAGTCCTTGAGAACTTACATATATATGAATCAACCTTTAAGGGAGGGAAATGTTGTTGGAACGATTAATGTAGTTTACAACCACGAGAAGAAAAATATTGACAGCCAATTAACAGACCTTCAACACGAGTTTCTCGAAATAGTTGTTTCAACACTGCACATCCACTTAGATGAGAAGACATGCATGCTGAACATTACTGTTAAAGGCGAGGGAAAACGTATTTCAGAATTCATTAATAAGCTGAGAATGCTTAAGGGCGTTCTCCTTGTTAATCCAACCCTATTCAAAATAAAAGAGTGATGGGTATGAATACAGTCTGCATCCTAGGAGTAAGCATGGATGATGCTGTAAACATATCACACGGATTAGTGATAAGTGGTGAAAAACCTATCATACACAACTGCGATTCCCAAGAGAACCTGATATACAGAATAAAAAGCACGTGGATAATTAAGATACAAGGGAAAGAGTACCGTGTAGGCAATGAAGGCGATATCGTCGTTAACAAACCCTTCAACGGGTTGTTCTATACCGGTATTTCAACCGGAGAGCTAACAGGTCTTCTTACAAGGGAGGCGTTAGATGAAAGAATTTTCATAGGGCTTTTGACAGGTTTCCTTTTGAAAGGTCTGGGGTTAAACAATGCTCTTCAGAAAATCTCAGAGCTATACGAGTATGGATCAACTAACCCTTTTGAGGTTGTTTCAAGGAGGATGACAACCTTTAAGTGTCTCGACAGATTATTCGACGCTATCAATAGGTTTTTAACTCACGCATCATTTCAAACAGTTGGGAAGGGGGGAGTTTTCTTCTCATGCATAAATGAAAAAGGATTATCCTATGAGGTTGAATTATTCTTTTCCCCGAACTATAATGATATTGTAAGAATGGAGAAGATTCAGAGAATAAGTGCTAAAGATTCACTTACAGAAGATGAATCGGCCATTGTCTGCTTTGAACACCCCCTATTTGATGATTTAAGAGTTTTTGAGCTAGACGGGAAAAAATGGTTTTGCTTAACTGGGAAAGACCCTGTTAGAATTACAGTTGAGATAGAGAAAAAATTGAATAGGACAAGCCTATCTTAGTTCCACCACGTTGCATTTACTTAGAAACTCCTTTATCCTAGCGATCGTTTCCGGATGAAGATAATGCTCCATTTTACAAGCATCTCTTATAGCAATCTCCTTAGGAACCCCCAATGCTGTAAGAAATCTATACAGGAGTTGATGCTTTGCCTCAAGGGATTTGGCAAGCTCTAAACCCTTGCTTGTCAATTGAACTTTCCCGCCTTTCTTGTATTCAAGAAGACCCTTCTCCTCCAGCTTTCTCAGAAACTCTACCACGCTGCTTGGCTTAACGCCGAGTCTTCTTGCAATCTCCCTTATTTTTAAATTGCCACACTCCTGGAGCTCGTATATCACTTCCACGTATTCTTCCTCCCTGATCGATGCGGCCATATTAGCTGTGGCACCTTGCCTAGCTTCTTCTCAACTTTCTAGCAGCTCTGGACAACGCCTTGACAGCTTCCTCAGGAGGTAAGTATCCGGGTATTACTTCAACCGGCCTTGCTCCATATCTATAGTAGTCTTCAATCCTGTTAATGGCTACGAAGGGAACGTATTGTACTCCATAGGAATCTGCTTCGAGAGGGTTTTCCATAGCCTCAATTGTCTCGACAATTATGTTGGAGTTCACTATGCCGACTTGGTTCATGAAGTCGACTACGATTGAACAGTAGGGGCATTCTGGGGTTACGAATACTTTGACGTGGAGCGGCATGTCTATCGATTCCACTTCCTCAAGCACGTCCTCTGGGAGCTTCAACGTTTTTGTGGCAATATATTCGTGAGCGAATATGAATGGTGCGAACTCCTGCCCGCTAGGAAGACCGTAGTATCTCACGTTTCTGGACGGTGTGTCATATATGAATGAAGGAAGGTATCGGGGTTTTAACTCCATAGCTTCAGCCTTTTTCAAGATGTTAAATCCTAGCTTGCCTTCACTTATCCTGGTCAATTCCCTAGCCAAGACAACAGCGTCTTCGCACGTGTGACAGTGATCGAGAGGGTTTTCATGCGAATGCGCTCCTCCATGCTTATCCTCGTCGATTATTAGAATATCTTTCAGACTTCTCGGCCATTTTGAGAAAATGTTCTTAAGTTCAGACTCTGTTTCCTGATCGAATAGCCCGCTCATTGGAAGCACCTGTTAGGTTCGTCTAACATCATTAATGGATTTCATCCTTTTAAAACCTAAATCTAAATTTCGAAAGTCTTTAATGACTAGAGGCACATCTATATAAGCTTTTTACCAGCTTTATTAAAGTGGGAAAAGTATTGGGCTATAAGAGAACATATACGCACATCATCCTTGAGTATTTAAACATGTATCCTGGGTCGAGCGTTAAGGACATATCAGACTCAACAGGTCTATCTCCGCTTATTGTTCGAAAAATACTGTACAAGTTGAAGAATGATAATTATGTTGAAAAATCAGGCAACGGTTATGTATTAACGGAACGTGGGAGTAGACTACTGGAGTATATTTCTTCCAAAATTCCAGAGCATCGCGAGACCACTGATAAAGCTCAGCAGACTATAATAAGACTAGAGGAACCTAAGGAGGAGGATGTTAAAAGTAGAGAAGAACATTCTAACGAAGCCTCTCTAAAATTAGTGAGCGATGAAATACAACGAAGACTGGGTTACATAGAGAAACGGCTCTCTAGGATTGAAAAAGAAATCGAGGAGTTACGGAGAGCACTTAGTTACCTAAGCGAGCCCAAGAGGGAGAGTAAAACGCTTCCCTCTCCTGTTTTATCGTTTAACGAGGCACAAACCCTGCTCGGAAGCTTGTTTGAAAGAATGCTGTATGAGGGCAAAATAGTTAGAATAGGCAAACTCGTCGTTGAGAAATCGTTTTATGAACAGTTTAAAAGAAAATTCCCTCTAAAAATCAGCGAAGTTGAGAATCTCAGCGATGCGGAGAAAATCTTAATGGAGGAGATGCGTAAGGAGGCTCTCGTAATTCTTTACGCTGGAAGGGAGTTAAGACTTGTCGAGTCATGATAGATTAAAGCTCTCCGATAGAAGAGACGTAGATAGGAAGGTCTTACATGTACTCTCAATATTGAAAATGAAAGGCTTTAGCCCTGTCATCATGGGTGAAGGCTTCGTAGATCCATTCGAATTATACACAACACAGACCCATATCGAAGCTGATAAACTGGGGCTTGTTCTTCAAAAAACGTCGTTTGAAGCTTACGATGTACCGATTATAGTGTTGATTGGAGAACACGCTTACAAGTACATTATAGACGGTCATCACCTGGAGCATACTTTTCGGATCGTTCTACGCCATCGGGACAGCCCTTCCCATGCCTTATGGGCTTGTCAATTCTGCTGAGAAGAACAATCCTGCTCGGTATGCTTTCGCTCAGCAACTTATACCCAGTTTTTTCAGACAGGATTCTCCCCACTCTCCTAACATCCTCGTGACTAGGCATGTTAGAGTGTTCCAGCCGCCCCCTGCTCCCTCCAAGAAACATGTATGCTTTAACCTCCACATGCGTTGGCTGAGCTTTTTCAACGAACCTGGCGAATCTTTCTAAAACCTTCTCATGATCATTATAACCTTTAACTATTGTAAACCTGAATACTGTGGGAGACTTAAAAGATCGTATCAGCTCTAACGTTTCCTGGAACAGCTCCCAAGCCCTTGGAACGAGAGGCCTGTTAAAGTACTCGTACATTTCTCTATCCCAAGACTCAATGCTAATATAGAGTTGAGAAGGCTCTTTCGCCAAGGATTTTAAGACATCAGGCCTGGTGCCATGGGTTACGAGGAAGGTTGTGAGACCCCTCTTATGATACTCTTCAATCAGCTCGGACAGTCGTGGATAGAGCAGAGGCTCCCCGGTTAAACTAATAGCGGCATGCTTGGGATTCATAGCCTCATCTACCATTGACTGATCAGCTAAGGGGTTTCCTTTATACCCAGCTATCATTTCACGGTGAACCCTTATGCTTTCTCCAACCAACACTTCCGGATCATCGACAACGGGCGGCCTAGTATCATCCCAGTGCATTCCAACGTCCTCGGGCTGGATTCTCCAGCAGTGAAGGCACCTATTCCAGCACCAAGCCGCGACAGGTGTCATCTGGATACATCTATGGCTTTCAATACCGTACCATAAGCATTTATAGCAGAATCTTTTCCTCAGTACAGCTTCCTTCGTCCAGTGGCACCTTTTAACCGCACCGATCGTTCCTATTAAGTGATAGCCTTGCCTCACAAGTCTGTCGTAAATAGCCCTGTAAACCAGGCTACTATTCCAAAACTCTTCACGCTTCTTTTTCACTTCATGGTAGTTAATGCTCATTTCAATCACTCGCTTCACATTGTTATTAATTTATAATCCTTTATAACGCATTATCATATCCTGTATGATGAGCGAACCCGTGTCAGATTCGTGAAGACGGTTGGCGTTGCTGAAAACCATCTTAATAGTATTATGATATATTCGCAAAGCTGGCGGTGTTGCGAAGCTAGAGGAGAGTTCGACTTTTTAATAAACTTTTACCTCATAGCATTAGTCTGGGTGATTAACGATGAATCCCCAGAAGCCGAAGATACTAATAATAAATTCATCCCCTAGAAAATACGGGTCTTCCAGTCAGTTATCAATTGTTGCAGCTAAAGGCGTTCTCGACGGTGGCGGCATACCGGAATTTATTCACCTTTACGAGAAAAACATTAAGCCATGTGTTGGTTGCGTTTCAGACGGGAATAGCTACTGCAGGTTTCCATGCATCATAAGCGATGACGATTTCAACAGTATTGCGAACAAGTTGCTGGAGGCTGATGGATTAATCATCTCAACACCGGTTTACTGGTACGCGCCCAGCGGCGTTTTAAAAAACTTCATAGACAGGTTGACAAGCATGGAACACACGATTTTCCACAAGGGTAGAAGCCTGCTTGAAGGTAAGGTTGCAGGGTTTATTGCTACAGGACTCGACAGCGGGGTCATGATGGCCATCTCATACTTAGCTATTACTCTCAACAGCATGGGTGTCCACATCGTGCCGTGGTCCATGGCTTACAGCCATATCGAGGATGTTACCAAGGACGAGCAGGCAGTCAGAGATGCATACAACGTTGGGCTTATTGTAGCGAAAACGGCGAGAGCGTTAAAGAGTAGTGAATACATCGGATACAATCCTAATGTAAATAATGATGAGTTGGTAAATATTATCAAGGAGTTTGTTAAAACACTTGAAAACGAGAGGGAGAAAAGGCTTCAATGGCTTGTTAAGGAATCTCATTGTACCTCTTGTGATTGACTACAAGCAGTTTTCTTAAGTACCTCCAATATACGGGTGGTACTCCAATCCCCTACTCTCTCTTCAAGTTTTAAAACAATCACATTTGATAACCCCCTTTCACTTAACTTCTCTTTGAGCTCTTCGGGAGTAATCCATTGATCCGGTCCGAGAAGAATAATGTCGGGTTTAAGCTCCACGACGGGTTTCAAGAAGTCTTCCTCATCACCTAGTACTGCTTCATCGACAAATTTAACAGAATCAAGGATCTCTTTCCTGGCAGTATCTGGCAGTAACGGCTTCCTTTTTTTAAATTTCTCGAAATTTTTATCACGAGAAACGATCACCGTCACGCTACCCAGCTCCCATGCCTTCTTCAACAGAAACAAGTGGCCAGGGTGGAGAAATTCGAAGCTCCCAGCGACCACAACTCTTTTACGTTTTAGAAGCTCGGAGAGAGCCTTCCATTCGAAGGATAAAAGCCCCATGTGCCTCGTAGCATCGAGCAACCCTTCTGCATACGCTATGCAGGAAAGCGCTGTGAATACATCGTTATGAGCAAGATAGTATTTAGCATCAGACAAGTAAGATTTGACTAATAATACTAATTTCTCCACTTTATCATCTATATTACACTTTGCGGATATAGCGTGTAATGCTTGTTCAACGTTAAGGATGTATGCTTTCACTCTATCCGATGGAGATAGTTCACTCGACAACGCCACCAGCCCCTGTATTCTACGACATTAATGGAATAGTCGGAGACTAGTTTAAAAACCCACGACGTATTAGAATCCCTTAGAATAGCCTGAGGGAGAATATAAGGAGATGTCAAAGCCTGCGGAATGGAGCATGGAGGTTTCGAAGCAGCTATACGGGTTGGAACACTCTATCCGCGGCGAGTACCTGACTGTTGATGAAACGGGCTCACTGGTTTTAAAAGTAGGGGAAGAGTCAATAAGAATCATTGACTTGATGAAGAAGTACGGTTTGGAAACAGCGTATATACGGTTTCTCCCGGCAATAAAAAGTGCGATGAGAAGAGTTTTAGACATATATAGAACATTATCCCAAGTTCACGGATATATTGGAAAATTTCAGCCTGTATTTCCAATGAAAGTCAACCCCATCCCTATCGTTATAGATGCCATTTGGAAGTATGGCGAAGAGTTTAACTGGGGGTTCAATACAGGTTCCATAGGAGAGATAAAACTACTCCACAAGTATCTAAACAAAGGTTCGCGACTTTTAATATATGATGGCGTGGTCTCGGACAACGTGATAAAACTCCTAATGGATTTTGAGAAAGCAGGATGGAATGTCATAGTAGACGTTGAAAGCGAGCACGATCTCCAAGTGTTATCAAAATATCCTGATATGCACGTAGGATTAAGGGTAAAACCGTTTTACAAACCCGGCGGGAAATGGTCGCACTCCGCGGGGCTTGAAGGAAAATTCGGGCTAACTATTAACACTTTGCTGAAGCTGATTAGAGAGTATAAATGGCTGAATGAAAGAGCAATTCTAATACACGTCCATGGAGGTTCCCAGATATACGAGCTGAAACATATCGCGGCCTTATTCGAAGAGGCTAAGACTTTACTGAATGATTTAAGAAACATAGGTTTTGAGAACATTTCAATAATAGATGCCGGCGGGGGAATGGCCTACCCGTACCATGATAGTAGGAAGGGGACTCCCGAGTCTCCTAACTACACAATAGTCGACTATATTAATTTGTTGATAAAGAAATTCAAGGACGTCCAGCCTCACCCAACGCTGGTTTTCGAAGGCGGAAGATACATTGTCGCCTCTCATAGAATTGTTGTTGCTAAGGTGGTTGATGTAAGACCATATTCCACTGAATACAAACCCTTTGAAAACGGTAATGGAGCAAGAATGGCAGAGATCCCGGACTCCATAGAGGGCATAAAGAAAATTCTCCAGTATACGAGAGATATTCAGTCTAAGATCAAGAGTAAGACCTTGACACTAGCCGAACGCGAGAGAGTTGAGGACATTATCACGCATTTTAGAGAGGAGATTATTGTAAAACTTGTCGGAATAATCAGATCTAATCCAAGTTCCATAGAGAAAATAATAGACGACCCCTTGATTTATAAAGCATTGACATCTCCTTCTAAAAGATTCATTGTCAGTCTTTCATTATTCGCAGACATCCCAGATGCGGTGCTTGTTAACCAGTATTTCCAAGTAACACCAATTCAAAAACTCGACGAGAAACCGGATGTCCTAGCTGTCTTGGGAGACCTGACATGCGACAGCATGGGTGAGTTGAGAGAGTTCATTAGCGATGTCGAGATTGAGACCAGTATCGATAGCTGGTTTAATAGAATGGACTTCAGAATAAACCACTTACCGAAAAAATACTTGAAGCTAGGCGGCATCCCGCTTCATCTCCCCGGTAAGGATGAAGACTATTATATTGCCTTCTTAGACACTGGTGCTTATCAAGATCCTTTGGCAATGAAGCATAATCTTATATACGGAGCGCCCGAGATAGTGATGGATGTTGATGATTCTGGAAAACCCGTTATAAAGGTTTTTATACGCGGACGAAAGAGCTATCTTTAAACTTAGTGTTATATAGGCTCGGCTAGAACGCTTTTAGAAGAATGCTTTCTAACGATTCCAGAGATTATTGAGAATTTTGGAAGCCTTGAATTCAATTTAACTGTGATTGGATAGCTACCTGGGAACCTGGCTAAAGACATTCTTTTCCCAGATCTTTCCACATAAAGATATGGAAGAAGAACTCCTTCGGGAACAACCTTCTTAAGCATCTCCTTATCAAATAGCCTCATGACGCGCACCCTGTGGACTCTATACAGCTGTTCATGCTTGGCGAGATTTACGTAAACCTGCCTACTTCTCAGGCATAACGGGGTATTCTCCAATATGCTTACTTTTCTAATATTGACTCTGCGAACGAGCAGTCCTTCTTGCATGATCTTATTAAGAAACTCCTCATTGATTCTAAACGTCTCCCGTGTCTCCCCCGGCAGGCCGTAGAGCAGGTTTATCCCCGGTAAAAGATGGGGTAGTCCATTCCAGCCTTTGACACGTCCAACTCTATTGATCAGTCTCAGTACCTCCATTACTTCGTTCGGAGTTGCTTTGAGGTTGTTTGATTTTATAACCTTCTCGTCGAACGACTCAACCCCGAGAGCCGCGACATCTCCAGGGGTATGGTAGGTCAAGATGATCTTTAGCGCTTTCAACGATTCCTCAGGATGTTTCGCAATAGTCCCCGGGTTTACATTATCAATGTGTATTGTTCGCAATCCAGGCGCGGTGTTTCGAATCCCTTTGAAAACCTTCTCCAAGGCTTCTGGACTCGGCTTGGGAAATTCTTCACTTTCAATCTGGCGTGAACCATAGACCAAGATGTCGGGCTGTTTTCCAATCCTTACATGTCTAACTCCGAGCGAGTACAGTTCGCCAATCTCCCGAATAATCGACTCAGAGGCGCGCGTTATGGGTCTGCCGTATCTCGGTTCAATGCAAAAACTGCAGCCACCGGTGACCCATCTGGGACACCCTCTGAATGTTTCAATTTCCACAATCAAGTTCCCACCGAAATTTGGATGCTGTCGCACAATCCTAGAACCCTTGAGAAAGGCTTCGTCCGCTGTTGAGTAATCCTCTCTCAATCTACGAGGATCCGCCTTCTCAAAACCCACTGTCAACAATTCCTTGAAATACAGCTCCACATCGCCTATCACTATCTCTTTGAAATACCTTTTTAAAAGCCGGGTAGAATACGCTGAAGCCCCTCCTCCCGTTCCGAAGCCGAATCTAGCCGCTGGACCAGTTAGCACGAGATCCTTATTCCTAAGTCTTATCGCAAGGTATTCAAGTTCCTTGAAGGACATTGGTTTTCCCCCGATGTAGCGTCCCGGTACTTCCATGCCCGCAATAACAACTATTAAGTCGCTCTCCATTGCCTGCTTAAAGAAACCGCTAGGGTTTCTACGGTATTGATCCACGGTCCAATAAGTTACGCTAGCATCCTTCTTCGCCGACCACACAGCGCCAGCGATAAGTCGAGGATAAACGTTTATGTAGGGTGGAACGCCTAATCCCGCAGGCTCATCAGTGTAACCATCAATAATCAGGATCTTATTCAACGGGTCATTCCACCATCCGGTTCAAATGCTTTCGGCCCATATTCTACAGGCTCCCTCACTGCTAACCATGCATGGACCGTAAGGGGATTGAGGCTTGCATGCCTTCATGAATAAGGGGCAGTCAACGGGTTTTGTAAGGCCAAGGACAACCTTATCACATATGCATCCAGGTAGCTTGTCTTCAACTATTTCTTCCTCCAATCCGAGATGGGTGAGAATGTCCAATCTTTTGTATGGTTCTCGTAATCTCGCTCCGCTGCCAGGTATCACTCCTATCCCCCTCCAATAACTATCGACATTTTCGTGAACCCTGTTCATTATGTCCTTGACAAAAGCACTTCCCTCTGGTTTAACAACCCTAGAATACTCGTTCACCAAGTTAGGCTTACCCTCGTTTAACATTTTCACGATTAATAAGATTGAAGTGAGAACGTCTATGGGTTCGAACCCTGAAACTACTACGGGGAGTCTAAACTCATCTGGCAAAAACCTCCAGGACTCGGAGCCTATGATCGCTGAAACATGTCCTGGCGCAATAATGCCATCTATCTCTACTTCTGGGTGATTAATTAACAGATATTTCATAACTGGAGGAGTATATCTGTATGCGATTAGAACGTATAAGTTATCGGGTACTTTCCCGTAAAATATTGGGATAGCCGTGGCGGGAATTGTGGTTTCAAAGCCGACAGCGAAGAATACGAATTTTTCGGAAGGCTTTTCAGTAGCGATTTTAACAGCATCAGTGAAGCTGTAGACGACTCTCACCCTGCCCCCTATACTGGCGGCTTGAAAGAGGCTTCTTGGCTTTTTACCACTAGTGCCTGGCAGTTTGTACGCATCCCCATAGGTTAAGACCGTGTAGTTGTTGAAGCTTAAATCGATGAGCAAGTCGACATAGTATCCGGGTGTTATGCAAACAGGGCAGCCCGGACCAGGTATTAGCTCAACATTATGGGACACTAAGCTTCTTATGCCGTAATGAGTAATAGTCCATTCATGCGTTCCGCAGAAGTTCATTATCCTCACAGGTCTTCCCAATCTCTTAACAATATTCTCGGACTCTTTGTTGACTTCATTAGCTATTTTCAAACCGTACTCCCTACTTCTAAGAGGATTGGACAGCTCGCCTTGCACGGCTTCACCTCATCAAAGCGTTTTTTACTCTGATATAATCTAAATAGCTATCAAAATCCAATATAACGCCCGGATATCTTGTTTCAATTTCTAAAATACTGCTACTATATTTTTCTAAAACCTTTTTCAACCCTCTCGTCGATTCATCAATACTTGCTAAATCGCTGATAAGGCTTGAGGAGAATATGATAGGGTGGCCCCTTCTCCCATTGTAACTGGCCACCGCGATCACAGGTTTATGCCTGTAGAAAGCGTCCACGAGCAGGTCGTAAATAAACGGGTGTATCCAGGCCGCATCTCCTGGGTTGACCATGACCCCATCTATTCTCTCTTTCTTTGAAATCAATGCTTCAACCCCTTTCTTCACGCTACTGCTCATCCCTTCTTGGTAGTATGGATTGTAAACAAACACTAATCTCTCATCCCGCACGTGTTTAATTACTGCCTCTTCAACCTCTTTATTCATATACCCTGTTACAACGATTATTTTACCAATTTTCCTCGACTCAGCGATATTGCTGATTGTTTGAGATATGAGAGGCTTGTCGTGATATTTGAAGAGAAGCTTGTTGCCTTCAAACCTTCTGCTCAATCCTGCTGCTGTAACAATGCACGGAATCATTTACCGCCCCGACTACTTCCCTATTATGAAAAGCTTGTAGATGTCTCCAACATCCTCAGCCCTATCGGTTATTTCCTCGATGTCGTCAATAATGCCCGGTAGGAAAATGCATATAGGATTCACTCTCTCGGAGCATTCCATGCATAGTTTTTCGAGAAGCTTGAACCTTAACTCATCAACCTCCTCTTCCCTCTTTTCAACCATGTTTGAATATTCAAGGGCCTTAGAAGGGTCTTTAATTATGTTTTCAACCATGTGAACGATGAAGCTGGATGCCTCCACGGTATTGCGCATTATTTCCTCCATGGTCTGGTAATAATCGGCAGGTATTTTTATCCCTACATGGTGAAGTATTATCAGTCTTTTAGCGGCAGATTTCGCGAACCCTACCACTTTGTCTAGCTCTATGGTGAGCCTCAGAAAATCTTCTCTGTCATCCGGGTGAAGGAAGCTACTGTGGAGCTCTCCAATGATCTCTCTTTTAATAGCATCTGCCTGTTTTTCAACCATTAATAGTTCGTTAAAACTTGTTTCCGCACTCCTTACATCATTCTTTCTCAAATCGACGAGTAACTCGTTCAACAGTTCAACACCTTTTAAAACAAGCTGAGAATGGGATTTTACTTTTTCAAACACTTGCTCGATAAACTTACTTATCAAGCCCCATACCCCGTTTCAAATATCAAGTATTGTGACACCATATAATAAGCTTGCGACCACTATATCATACCTAATGTGTTTTTAAAACTTTAATATAGGCTTTTCCAGTGTATATTAAAATATCTATCTGAACAATTCTCAATAATTCCCTTTAAGACAATATCTCTGTAATGTTGCAAATCCAAATAATTAAATTTATATTCTCGTTTTAATAAATAATAAACGATTAAGGATGATTGATATGAGTGAAATCGATTATTGTAGCATATACGACATCAGATTTCTCGTTAGAAAAAACATATATCTAACCCCTACGTTGATGCGAAGCCTTGAGGCTGTTATAGCTTTGAAAAGGGCGACTGCAGACGATGTTGCAAAATACACTAAGCGGCCTCGAACTATTGAATCCAGGTACCTGGCTCAGTTAAACAAAATAGGTATCATTGGAAAAGTGAGGGAGGGCAGGAGGATTTACTATTTAGAGGCTGTTTCAGCTTTAAAGGATTATGTTGAAAAGCTAGGTTATGAACAGCTAAATGTTGAGCAAATAGCCCACCAGATAAGTATCCCAGCTGATATAGCCAGGATCGTGCTAGAGATGATAAAAACCGGGAGAGCCTAACTGCTTAAGGATATGAATGCTGTAAAATCTTTACTACCTATTTTAAGAGTTAGAGCGACTTTATCAATATCATCAGGGTTTTCCTTCAAACCCTCGGCAAGCGCCTCCACTAACTTACTTATTAATAGGGTTCTTGAACCAACGCCCTTTCTCGCAACGAACCTATCGATAACCGCCAAAGCATCTTCGTCAACTCTTAGAGAAACAATTCTTTTCTTCGATTTAAGGGGGATTTCAATGATATAGGGTTTTGATGGCTCATACGATGAAGATTTTCTGTAAGCATCAGCCATCATTGATCATGCCCCACGATTAATATGTGAAAGTGACAGTTAATAAATAACTCCTAGTTTTCCCACTTTTACACCACCGTAAAAAAACTTATAAAGAACGGTCAAAAATTTTCATTTAATACAAATTTAATGAATGAAAAACTTTAAACATCTAGCTTTTTAACTCTTTGAGAATATAGGAATGATTAGATGAGTCCTGCGACGCCCTCGGACCGAGGGAGGGTGAGCAGGGCTGACTCCCCTGGGCAAGTCATTTTTAAAACTACTTTAATACATTAATACCGAGGGATGGCTCGGATTGTTGCGAAGGCTAATACTGGATGTTTTGTTCCCCGTTCGCGGAGAATCAATAGTGGAACTATCCATGCACTTAAGCAGAGTTGAAGGCGTTGAAGCGGTAAATATCACCGTTAAAGAAGTAGACGTTGACACTCAGAACATTCTGGTAGTGGCGGAGGGTGAAAACATTAGCTTTAAAGAGTTGAAAGAAGTGCTAGAAAAGCATGGTGGAGTAATACACAGTGTCGACCAGGTTTCAGCCGGGTCAAGAATCATAGAACCGCCCCATTACTTAATAGAGTGAGGGGGATTGAATAGTATCATAGAGTATCTCGATGATTTTTCCAAGCAGACTCAAATATACGAGTTAAATGGCAAAAAGCTTGTGGTGAAGAACTATAGGAAGGAGACAGGTATTCTCAAATGGCTAGTAATCAATGCTACGAATCTAACTATAAACATATATCCTTTCGCCTTCCAGCCATTGATGAGATTGGAGAGAGAATGTTTTTTCTTCAAGGAAGCGCCCGAAGTTTTCAGCAAGCCGAAAATTTACTTGGTTGATTTCGTAAAGTTGAAACTCGTAAGAGAGTATGTTGAAGGAGCCTCTTACAGCAGTATCCTCGATGAAGCAGAGTTTTGGAAGCTGGGGGTTCGCCTCTGCAGACTTCATTTAGAGGGCTGGGCGCTCGGGGACAGTAAGATATCTAATTTCGTCTCGGCGGGCGGGAGGATATACATAGTTGACGCTGAGGAAGCTGTTCAGACAAGGGATGTTCGCCACTATGCTTGGGATTTAATCGTGCTGGCATCAACCATGGTCTTTTTCAATTTTGATAAAATCGTCCAGCGGAGAAGTGAATTGGAAGAAGCAGTGAAATCGTTCATAAAGGGATATGTTGAGACTGATTACGGTGTTTCAAGACAAGTTGTAAGCGCTTTTGAAAAGCCAAGCTTTAAAGCACTTATTTATTTGCTAATGCCTCACCCGTTCAGCAAGATATATATTACTACTTGGAGGGAATATGTGGCGAAAGAATTTTAACGGAATCTGACCTAGGTAATTACACGATGATGAATTACTCCCGGATGGAGGGGTGACATTAACATACCCGGCTGAGGTAGTAACGGTTGACGAGAATTCTAATCCTCGGCGATACCCACATCCCGGACAGGGCGGAGAGAATTCCACAGCCCCTTGTGAAGATGGTGGAGAGTGAATTATGGGATTATACTTGTTCACAGGCGATTTTACCTCATTAGAGGTGAAGACATGGGTTGAGAAACTGGGGAAGAAGACTCTCGCTGTCAAAGGAAATATGGATTACCTGCCCTTTCCCACATACCAGAGAATTATTATAAACGACCACGTGTTCGGCGTATTTCACGGACATGGAGTGTACCCTCGAGGAGACGTTAGAAAATTGGCTGTTATCGCGGAAAGTATTAAAGCTGATGTGCTAGTCACCGGGCACACGCATCTTCCTTTTGTTAAGTCGGATCCGTCGGGGAAGGTTTTGCTTCTTAACCCAGGCTCAGCAACAGGTGCTTGGAGCGGTGAGCTTGAATCAGGGCCACCAAGTATCATGCTCGTTGAAACTAAGGATCAATTAATAGAAATTAAACTAATTCAAATTCTGCAAGGCAGTCTTTACGAAACGGTGTTCATGGCCAGGAAAAGAGATAAATGGTTCATCCATTCTGGATGAAACAGACAGGGTTATTCTGGAACTGGAGGTATGACAATAGTGTTCTCGGGAGGTATGTGGATCAGGATCTCCTCTCCAACCTTCACCGGTGCGGTGTTTGGGAAGTAAGCTAGGAGCGACAGCTCGCCGAGTTTAATTCTCGCCTCTATTTTATCCCCTAAGAACATTGCAAAGTCCACTACTCCCTTGATTAAGTTTCTTGAAGAAGTTGCCGCCGAGGCCGTCATGATAACCTCTGGCCTGATCACGACAGCCACTTTGTTTGGGAGAGCATCGAACGGGGTGGTCCCCTCTAATAAGATGTCTACACCTTCCAGCCTCACGGTTACTGAGCCATCAGCCTTGGAGACGAGTTCACCATGGTAGATGCTGCTCCGACCCAGGAAGTCTGCTACGAAGATGTTTTTGGGTTTAAAGTAAAGTTCCTGTGGAGTGCCGACCTGGACGAGCCTGCCCTTGTTCATGATTCCCATCCTATCGCTTATGCTTAGGGCTTCCAGCTGGTCGTGAGTCACATAGATGGTTGTAATCCCTAGTTTCTTCTGTATTTTCTTGATCTCTTCTCTCATTTCAACACGGAGTTTTGCATCAAGATTGCTTAACGGCTCGTCTAGAAGTAGGACACGGGGTTGAACCACTAACGCTCTTGCAAGGGCAACCCTCTGCTGTTGCCCCCCGCTGAGTTGAAGCGGATACCTGTCCTCCAGCCCGGAGAGCTTAACGAGTTCGAGAGCCTCTAAAACCATTCTCTTAACATTCTCGTCTGTTAACCCTAGTTGCTTCTTCCTTATTTTCAAGCCGTAGGCAACGTTTTCAAAGACTGTCATATGGGGCCATAAAGCGTAGTTTTGAAACACCATTGCGGTGTTCCTCTTGTATGGCTTAAGAAACGTTACGTCCTCGTCGTCAAAGTAGAGCCTTCCAGAATCGGGTATTTCAAACCCCGCGATAATTCTCAGAGTTGTCGTTTTACCGCACCCACTAGGCCCTAGGAAGGTGAATAACTCGGCCCTATTAATGTCAAGGGACACGTTATCCACGGCTTTGACATTTCCATAGGTTTTAGTAATCCCTTCGAGCCTAATCAGTGTCAAGACCCCGCCCCCTAAGCACCTATAAATGCATATCTTTGCTTAAATACGTAGACAACTATTAATACTGCGGCAAGCTGGAGCAGGATTAGGATGGTTCCCATCGCAGCCGTTACCTGGGGTCCCACCCCTGCTCCACCGCTATAGTACTGCCTCATATAATACGTCAGTGGGGCCTGGCTCTCATTTATACCTCCGAAGGTAATGCTTGTGCTTACCTCCGTGGACATGTAGATGAAGCCTAGAAGTGCGCCGCTCAGCACGTATCCTATGATGAATGGGAATATGACTCCAAACACTACCTTGATTCTTGAAGCTCCAAGATTCATTGCTGCTTCCTCAAGATTTTCGTGAACCTGTTGGAACCCTGCAAACACAGATCTCACAACATATGGAAGCCTCCTAACGCTGAATGCTATGATAAATATTATCCATGCTTGGAAGCCCGGGTTAGCAGGGTGGAGAAAACCAAGGAGAGCCGGGTTTAACTCCCCTATGAATGAAAACGTAATGTAATAGCCCAGTGCTACTACTAGGCCCGGTATCGCGAGAGGGGCCGTTGCGAGTGAGTCGAGAAGGTTGCTAAGCCATTTTATCTTTAAACGGCTCACGCTGTATCCGACGCTTATAGCTAAGAAGACAGCGATCATTACTGAGACTGACGCGTAAAGGAATGTGTTCTTTAAATAGTTTAATATGTTAGGATCTGTCAAAGCCCTGTTCATGTAGACCATTACATCTTCGAGAGACGAAGGTATTTGGAGCACTAGCCCCTGAACCTGCCCAGCCTCTATCCTGGTAAAAGGTTGTAGAATGTTAAGGGACATTAAGACCACGCCGATCTGTGGGAGGGCTGTGAAAACCACCAGCGGGAAAATGCCAAGATATATTGCCAGCATGCCTGGGATACCTGGCTTATGCTCCCTTTTCTGCCATCTACCACCTCTGCTTATCATAGCGTATGATCTCATTCCGACGTAGTTCCTGATAGCAATGAAACCCATGAGAGAGATGAATAATAATATCAACCCTAGCGCCGCCTTCTCGGGAGAGACGACTCCTCTAGCATTTATTATCCCATCATAGATCTGGTAACTTATCAAATTCTTATAGTTGAAAACTATTGGAGCAGCTAAATCCTCCAGGCTGAATATAAATACGATTATCGATCCAGCCACTATTCCCGGCAACGCTAAAGGTAGTGTGACGTTGAGAAATAGTTTTAAACCCCTTGCGCCAAGGTTCTCGGCCTGCTCTTCCGTGGAAGGGTCAACGTTGAGAAAGCTCGCGTAAGCATTTAGATACACGATAGGGTAGAACGTCATTATTTGCGAAATAATAACTCCCGCTAATCCTTCCACTCTTAGAGTGTATCCTGTAAGGTATTTGACTAATTGTGAAACAGGGCCTCCTTCACCCCATAGTAATCTTATCACGTAAGCGTTGACGAACGGAGTGACGAATAATGGAACTATCGCAAGTATCCTGAGAAGCATTTTACCTTTAAAGTCGTATCTGGCAAGAGAATACGCTACGATTACCCCGAGAAATGTGGCCACAGCTGTGACGATAGCTGAAACCACTAAACTATTCACCAGAGACCCGTAGTCAACCCCCTTTAAAATTATCAGGTTCAAGGGCTCGATTACTCGTACAGGGTTTTTATCAAGAGGGTTTAGGTTGACATATGTTAACGTAGGTGATTGTGGTCTTAGATGTCCTCTTAAAATTGTTTCGAAATTACTCCACCATTCACCCCCGACGGGCGGGGTGAAGGCGTAGATAAGCACTGAAAGTATTGGAATGATCAGGAAGAGGAAAAGATAGGTGAAGCCGAAAACCAGGAAAAACCACATGGTCTTATCTAATTGAGATATCGCAGACTTTATTCTCCGAATCAATCCCCGAGAAACTCCTCTATGAATCTCCAATGCAACTTTCCTTCTCTTCAGCCTCTCATATAAGAATCCGCTTATGGAGAGAGATAGAAATGGGGTCAGAAATAGTCCTAGAGCTGCGGGGATTCCAGGAGTATATAGGACAATGACGAAGAAAACATAAAGGAATGATACTATCGATAAAAAGCTCAGTGATGAACTAAATTTGATCTTTTTGAAATCAAAACCTATGTATAGGAATAAAGGCCCCATGAGAAAGCCGATAAGCCATAACCCAGACTCTAAAATAATCACTTCATTTTGTGGAAGGTTTAAATCGGAAACGGCTTGATAAGCCAGTGATAGAATAACGCCGAGGACGAACACGTCTAAAAGTTTGACCTCTCTCATTCCTCTCAGCCTTACTGTTAAGGTATAATTGAAGAAAAAATAATTTAAACTTTCCTTCCTCTAAGGAAGAAATAAGCTACAATCACGGCTACTACAGCTACTAAAATGATGACACTAAATGGTATCCCTCCCCCGGTCTCCTGCTGTGTTTGAGGTGAGGTGGCATTGTTTGTCGCTGTCGTATCTGTGGGAGACTCCGGTGTGGTAGGTTCTGGTGTGGTCGTAGGTGTTTCAGTGGGAGAGGTCTCCGTAGAAGGTGTTGTAGTAGGAGTGGTTGTGGGGACTGGTGCGCCAATTAACGCTTGCTGGAGCAAACTCAAAGCCTCTCTATATCTCTGGCGGGAGAGATCCTCCCATGTTCTTCTCAAAGTACCTTGGATGGATGCTTGGGTTAAATACGGGCTTATCCTTATGGCATATTCTAGTGAGAACGTGACCGTTTCATTAGTTAGCGGGTCGGTGAAAGACAGTGGTCTAGATATGTACCACACTAAGTACTCATACCAGTCCTTCGAAATCCTACCTTGCAAGTAGGCGTTAGCGATCTGGGCCCACGCAGGGGTTAGATCATCATGCGCGTTTACCAAGGTTGCCTTAAAGTAGTTTACAACTGCGTCAACCCACTGAGTGGAGAGTGTTTCATTGAAAGCTATTCCCCCCGTTTGCTGAATGCTTTGCAGGGCTTGATAGAGATCGGGTCTTCCCTGACCACCAGGGGTATCGAAGACTCTGGGATTTATTGGTAGCCTGTTTATCTCCCTGTCCAGCCATACTTGTTGCCCGCCGAACTCGCTCATAACCCATGCGATAAATGCTACGGCATGAACAGGATACCTTGAATCCTTAAGTAACGCTATTGGGTCGGCGTTAACAATGGACTCGTTAGTTGGGATGATATATTCGCAGGCTGGATTAGTATTCATGGCCATGTAGCCGTAGAAGTCTATAGTGGTTCCTATTCCTAAATCGCCTCGTATGACAGCGTCTCGCACATCTCCGCTACCTGAGTATATTATTGCGTTGGCTGCTAGAAGCGTTAATATGCGCCAGCCTTCCTCCCATCCCTTAGCTTGAAGGATTATTTCGAATATCCTGGTATTACTAGTACTCATTGTGGGATCCGCGATCCCCACTATGTGAATGTAGGGCAAATACCTAGCATATTGTGGAGATGCCAGGTCTGCCCACTTTCGTGGAACAGGTACGCCGTAACGGTTCAACACATCCTTGTTAACGGTGAATCCGAAGCTACTTACGCTCGCACCAATCCACACTATGTTGCCACTCTCGTCAACCCGGAAGGTCTCGGCTCCCGCCACCCTATCGGGAATTTTCGACAACTCGTAAAGTATGGCGTAGTGGGCCGGATGTATCGAACCACCGAGCTCCTGTATGAAACCCATACTGTAAATATTATTAAAGAGTGTCGGCCCTCCTCCCCACGCTATATCAATCGGGGTTCCAAGAGATTTAGCCCTGGTAATATAGTCAGGCCATGATTCGGCGGCAACATACAAGAACTGAATATCATTAATGCCCAACTCTCGGGCTACCGGGCTATTTAAGAACAACTGCTTAGTAAGCGATAAAATTGAAGATTCATGCCTTGTTACTATTCTAAGAACTATTCCCCTATCGCTTGTAAGACTTTTCAAATAGTTGAGCCAGGGGTAAGGCTCTCCTTCAGAACCCCACGGCCATTCGCTAGCGATAGGTGTCGCCGATGTTAGAAGCATCAACACCAGCAATATCGTGCTCGTGAACGTAAACGCCTTATTCCACATGATTCCACCAATACAAGCTATCTGAAACGCCATATATAAATTATTTCGAGAAAGAGGGTTTATTGGGAAAAAAGATAGAGTTTTACTTCTTTTTCACCATCATGAACGCCATTCCAATAATAACGAGCAATAATACTCCGGCAACAACACCAGTGACAGTATAGTCTGTTACCGTTACTGTGGATACTGATTCTTCAATCTTCGTTGTTGTGGTTGTCTCGGTTTTCGTCTCTGTGATGGTTTGGGTCTCCGTAACCGTGTCTCTCACAGTTACCGTCTGAGTCACAGTTACCGTCGCGCCTAATCCAGGTTCAAATAATCCGAGTAGTTTAACACCGCTAACCTTTGCGGGAATCTTGTTAGCTGTGTCGTAGCTCTTCAGCATAGCGTATTGCTGTTCAGGAGTTGGGGCTAAGATGTCAACTACCTTAGGCTGGACTCCGGCTAATATTGCCAGCGGGTCTCCACCACCTAACACCCATTCACCCGGGTCACCGGCCTGGACTGCTCTTATCTTTCCTTCTCCAAATCCGTCGTAACTGGAGACCGCTACGAAGACAACCCAGTTCCTAATGTTTTCGACATCCTCTAGCAGTGTCTTAGATATCTTGACCTCTATGGTGTTGGGCTCCGTGTCACTGAGGTAGACGTCAAATAAGTCGTTATCGTTATACTCGTCAGCTAGCCTCTCCATCTTCGCGTCGAAGAGAACTGATACCTCTCCATCAGGATAGGGCGTGGAACCCCAGCCCGGTATGGCGACCACCGCGTAGTGCCATCCATGCCATATCTGTACTCCAAGACCTATGCTTGAGGTATTGATTGGCAACGCTTCAGAAGTTGTTGTGATATAAATTTGAACATTCTGGAGGCAGAATCCGTTTGGACCGTTCCACGGGTTCCCGCCCAAGTTTTTCACTGTTGTCCTAAAGTATACGAAGTTGTCATCCATGTAGACTCCAAACTTTACCAGGTCGTATATGGAGGGCTGGAATACCGGGTTCGTCGGGTAGAGCAGAGTACCAGTGCCTTTATCATCTCCTTCCGGATCAGAGAATACTGCGATCGTTTCTAGCCTAACAACAGGATCATAGGTTTCAAGGATTTTCACGAACCACCTTATAAGGTTTGTCACAAAACGGGGGCCGTCGAGCTGTACCCCGTAATATCTAGAGGCCCATGACGGTTCATAGCCTCCGTATAACGTTTCTCCAGCCACTACTATCAGGTTGTTCTTTTCCCGATGGTACTCGGCGGCGTATGCGACGAAGCTCCAGTCTCCTGAGCCATAGATTAATGGATCATAAAGGTAGGGGCTCGGAGGTTGGTTGTCACCTATGTAAGACAGGTGATACCACGCTATTCTTATTAATCCTGGAAAGGTCTCGTTCACAGGGTCGCGATAATTGCCCATCTCGTCTATCCAGATCACTGCGTTCGCGCCGTGCATAAGTATTGGATACTGCAACCCCTCGTCTAACATGCTGGTGAACAGCTCAGGTATATCGTCTGGCTCAACGAAAGCCGTCATACGGTGGAATGCGCCACAGCAAACGGGTGAATCAACGCCCTTGTAAGTATAGTTCCTGCATGGTACTGGGGAGTAGACTGCCCCGTGCTCCAGCCTCAGCTTAGCGCCTATGTACTCTAAGAGGTTATTCACTGCAGCAATACTGTTTGGCCCACCGCCGAAGTCGCTGTCGCCTGCCACGTACAGTACTTTATCTCCTTTTGAAAGCCACTGCACGAGAGCGTCAAGCTCTTCTGGCGCAAGGCTTGCAGTAGGCTGCCCTATTAGGAGTATGTCGACGTCTGCGAGATTGGATGCTGAGAAGGGTTCCCGAATGATTTTCCAGTTGACAAACGTTATGTTCCCCATAATAAAATTGAGATACTTGTCGCTCTCGCCGTGAGCAAGATCAACTGCGACCGTGACGGTTTGGCCCGATTTCACAAGCGCGTTAGTAGTCGATGGTATTGCAGATACTAACAGCATTGAGATGATTAGGATTATGAACGCGTTCTTCATACGTATTACACCCTTCGATAATTGTAATCATTAGCATAGTATATAAACTTAAAGTGAAACGGCAAGTAGGAAAAAGTTATCTTCTGAGGAAGAAGACGTGAATCACTGCTACTATTACAATCAATACAACTATGATCAGTCCAACCAGTGTATAGTCTCTTTCTTGTTGAGACGGTGCTTGTACTCCAGTCGTCGTGAAAGGCGATGTAACGGGAGAGGTTGCTTCTGTTATTGTAGTGTCCGTAGTGGTAGGAGTCCGTGCTTCTGTGGTTGTAGTGGTAGTTGTTGCGGTTGAAGGGCTTGTCGTCGGCTCCGTGGTGGTGGTAGGAGTCTCAGGCTCTGCTACTATATCTGAAACGACAACAATAGGGCTAGCAGGGGGCCGAGCACCATAGGGTATGAATGTTATGTTGAAGACCTTGACACGTGTCCTCCCATAATAGTCTGTGATAGACGCATTGAGTAGCACTGACTTTGTAGTGGTTGATACTACTTTAAACTGAAGGGTGTAGGAGATATTGTTTAATTTCTGAGTGAACGTGTTGGGGGTTTGAGTATAAGTTAAGAAGGAAATGTTAGATCCATCAATCAAGACGAATGAAGCGGATCGAATACCCCATTCAACATCTATTCCTCTTAGATACAGAGTGAAGGTCCTGTTCAAATACGGAGGTCTTGGAGTGTAAGAGCTGACTATAATATCGGGCGGGTCATTGTCCGGCGCGTTGTAAAGTATTAACTCAACACTATCCCCATATTTCACTTCTAGTTTAAGGGAGAGGTAGAGCAGGTTATTCCTCCAATAAGTGTTTACTTCTAATCCGGGCAGGTTCTCTGGAGTTACTTTATAGCTAACGCTTGAGCCATTCCACGGTAATACCCAGAAGAGTTCTCCCGAGACGTTCAACCATTCAAGATTATTGCTGAGTGAAATCGTGTAAGCATTGTTTGATAGTGCTAAAGTGACTGGAAAATAGGTCTTATTGGCCCAGCCCAGCTTGTTTGTTAGAGGATATATTCCTATCGGGATACTGTTCAGTGCTAGGGGAGTTGAAGAGTTTCGAAAGCCAATGAACGTTGGAGGCTTTATAGGGAAGGAAACGTCCCCGGTTTCAAGATTGAATTTGAAAAAGCCTATCGCGTCATAACTGACGGTTCCGTGAGCGGCTGTAGTGAAAGTCATGAATAAGGTTGTAGTGTTTGTCCTAACACTAGTGTATTTCACGTAAAAGTCTCTGTGAGCATGTCCTGAGAGGACGAAGGTAACGTTATAGTCTTCGATCAGCTTTAACACGTATCTGAAAGCTGTCATATTGTTGCTCCAGTATCTGCTAACCGGGGTCTGAACTCCTTCGGAGTAAGGTTTCAACGTTTCAGTGTCGTTATACCAGGTGTACAGCTCGCCCTGATAGTAGAACATTGGATGATGGACCAGTATTGCCTTATAAGGTATATAGCTGTAGTTGGACAGTACTTCTTCCAGGAAGACTATTTGCTCCCAGGTTGGGGCTCCCTCAACGCTGAATAATCCGACTACTAGGAGCTTGCTCCCTAGAATTCTATACCAATAGGAGGGACCAAGATACTTTCTATAATTTGAGTCTGGGTTGTCGTGATTGCCGGGAACACTGAGGACAGGGTACCTGTACAATAGGGAGTATCTATAGGTTTGGGCTGCATAGTATAACCCGGGAGAAGCTTGATCCGCTATATCTCCTAGCCAGAAGATGAGATCCGGGTTTAACAAACCGGCTAGTGTAAAGGCTGAAACCCTGTTTATGTCCCCTGTGAAAGTATCTGGAGTACCTGTTATGAAGTGGAGATCGGTCATTACTGCTATTTTCAGTTCGCTAGGCCACTGCGAGATAACCCACACGCTTCTCTTAATCTGATATGTTCTCGTCTCTGATTCAATGATGAGATCATACAGCCCATCTTCAACACCTAGTGGCAGTGTAAAATTATACCGGTCTACACCTGCCCGGTCTACCCCTAGCGAATAGTTGAGGAATACGAAATTATTGTTCGACAGCTTAGCAGTGACAAGATAAGCTCGCGTTACCGATAAACCCGCATAATCCTGTGTCAATGTAAGTTGCATAATACTGCCTGGCTCCACTATTGCAGGCAGTACTGGGCCTATCTCATCGAAAATATTCTCTGTCACGTTGTAAACGATCCCGGGCAAGGTCTCCGTGTTCTGCGCGATTAGTAAACTCATATTGAATATGAGGAAGAAGACTATCATGGCGACGCCTGTGAACAACAATGGCTTTTTATTCATCTCATCCACCAGGTAAATTTAACTCTAAAAAGACTTTAAATAATGTTGGGGGCTTGACTGGTTTGAGCAATAGGAGAAGAGGCTTTTCCCATGAAAGAGATCTCGCCCAGAGGCTCTGGAACCATGGGTTTGCAGTAATCCGTTCACCAGCAAGCGGTTCTAAGGCAAAAAACGTTCTTTACCCTGATATTGTGGCAATTTACCATGGGAAAGTACTAGCCATTGAAGCGAAGACTGTCAGGAAGGAGAGAACGATCTACTTGAAGGAACAGCAGGTTGAAAAGCTGGCAGAGTTTTCGAGGAGGGCTGGAGGCGAGGCGTTTATAGCTGTGAAAATTGTGGGAACGGGGGAATGGAGATTTGTCAGCTTGAATAGCTTGCGAGAAACAAGGGGTTTAAAGATCACTAAGGCACATCTTTCTAATTCTCTTAAACTAGAGGACATTATTTCGATTGTGAAAGGTGTGAGAAAGCTTGACGAGTTTGCAGAGATGGAATGATTATTCTAATGTAAACTACTCATTTCTTTATTGGGTGACTCTTTTCACCTTGTACTCTAACGATAACTCCTTATCAAACCTAAAGTCAAATGAAACATCGACAGCAATCCTAGAGACCCCTAAATTTCTCATTCTTTCAACTATTTCGACAATAAGTGTTGCAACTTCCGCGATGCTTGAAGCCTCGATAGCAGTTCCGAACGGAGTTACCTGGTACTTTATGCCTCGATTCTTGATTACCTCAACCGCTTCTCTCACGTAGTCGCCTATGCTTGGACTTCCTGTGCCAATAGGGATAACGCGAATCACGGCCAACACTTTCAAGACTGGATCACCTATTCCCTATTCTCAGAAAATACTTCTAAAGACTTAAGGATTTTCCCTGGGTAGATTCTTAACCCACTCTACAATGTCTGTGACGATTTTCACCCCGCCTGGTTCAAAAAACAAGTTGTGTCCAAGATCGGGGTATGTTTTCAACTCTTTAGGGAATGAAGGTATTAATTGGTAAGCTTTTTTGCTCGCCTCCGGAGGTATGACATTATCTTTTTCCCCATGAATAAGCAGGACGGGAGTATTAATTTCTCCTGCTATAGTCCAGAACATAGATGATGCTTTAATCACTTCGTCCACGAGCTTGACTGATACTTCACTCAGACTGTATTCTATGTCTTTTGCTCTTTGAAAACCTTCTGGTTTCTGCGGCAACCTTCCTTGCAAGGTGATCTTAGAATAAGGGGCAAGCCTTGACGCGAGGCTTAGAACAAGTCTTCTAGCCGGGGTTAAGGGGATTTGGAGGACCGGGGCCAGCGCGACGACTCCCTTGGCGATTTCTTTATAGGTTGCCACTGTTAAGAGCGCTATCAGCCCGCCCATACTGTGTCCTAGCAATATTATTTCGTCACCTCCCACGCGCCACTTGGCATAATCGGAGAAGGCCTTCATATCCTCTATGTAGCTGTCAAAGTCCTCCACATACCCTCTTTCTCTACCGCTTGCCGTTCTCCCATGTCCCCTTTGATCGTGCATGCAGAACCCAAATCCGTGCCTAGCAAATTCTTCAGCAACACTGATGTAGATTCCACTGTGCGCCCCTAATCCGTGTGAACCTATTATCAAAGTATTAAAAGCTTTCTCCGGGATCACGCACCGATAAAACACTCTTACGCCTGTTTCAAGTAGTGCATACTCTTCCACAGTCTTCATAACTATCCCTGAAAAATACGGTCAAGATATATTTACGAAGACATTGGTATAAAACATTTTAAACTTAAGAAATGTGTTCGAGAAGCTGGTATTCGAGAACGCTGGGAATGCTTCTCTCAGCGACCACTTCACGCATCTTTAACTCTACATACTTTTCTATAAATGACCTAGTGAACACTGGTTTCAAATACTCGTGATCAGACAATAGTTCTTCCAAAGCCTCCTTCAGCGACAATGGCAGTGTTTCAATATTCACAGGTAAATGCTTCTCGTGCAGATTCAACTCAACCCCGTCTCCAGGGTCTATTTTCTTTCTCAGCCCATCCAATCCAGCTAGGACAATGGCAGATATTCCGAGATAAGGGTTCATTGAAGCATCAGGATTACGGATCTCGATGCTATCGCCATTCCTCGGTACACGCACCATGGTAGTTCGGTTTCCATAACCCCAAGCTATGTGAACTGGCGCCTCGAAGCCTGGGGACAGTCTCTTATAGCTGTTTAACGATGGATTCGTAAAGGCTACTAGGCTTCTAGCATGCTGCAGTATTCCCCCTATGAAGTATCTCCCCTCCTGAGACAAGCCTTCATCTTCGAATAAAATGTTTCGAGCACCTACCCACAAGCTCAAGTGAAGGTGCAAACCGTTTCCGTAGTCATCGGGAAACGGCTTCGGCATAAATACCGCGGTTAATTTCTCCGCCCTCAAGATCTCGCGAATCGTCTTTATAGACAATATCACGTTATCGCACGCCTCTAGAAGAGAAGTCGGATGGAATGAGATTTCATATTGATTTAAAACCCCGTTTTCTCTGTGGATTTTAAACGGAACTATGCCTGCCTGCGTGAGTGTAGTAGTAGTCTCTCTAAGAACTTCATACACCCTGGAGTTGATCGAGGTGAAATACTTTCCGACTCCTTGCCTCGTTAAACTCGTATTGTCTAAAGGTTGAACGTGCAGTAGCTGTTTCCTCGTGTCGAAGTAGTGCTTTATCTTCTCAAGTATGAAGAACTCTAGTTCAAACCCTACAAGCGCTTCTAGTCCCTGCTCAGACAGGTATTTCTGGGTTTCCTCAGCCTTAAGCCGTGTATCTAGACTGTGTCTCTCACCATTGGACTGATAGAGCGCGCCGAGGGCCAGTAACCCGTTACCATACCTTCTTAAATCAACTAGTTTCCCTGATGCTGGCTTGAGAGTCAAGTCCCCTTTTTCAACGCTTGAATAGCCGGGGAGGCTGGACCCGTCAACACCTGCCTTGAGTCCGTAAATACTTTCAGGTTTATTGTGGAGAAATATTTCAACTTCTCTATGTACTCCCGTTATGTCGGGAAATAATATCTTGATCTTTTCTTTTTCCATTTTTCCACATAAAGTGCTTCAACATTTGAAATGGTTTAAAAAATTTTAAAAGAAAAATTATAAAACTTTCATAAGTTAATATCGTAAAAATGGGAGGTTTTACAATGATCACAGATGAGTTAGATAAAAGAATATTGGAGTTTTTACGAGAGGATTCGAGAGTAAGCTTAAAAGTAATAGCTGAAAATACTGGGAAGCCTGTATCCACTATCCATGAACGAATAAAGAAGCTGGTCAAGAATGGGATTCTAAGGAAATTCACTGTTCTGATAGATTATGGGAAAATGGGTTATGGGATAAAGGTTTTAATACTGATAAACGTGGATGGGAAACACATAATCGATGTTGAAAACTATGTTTCACAACATCCTAACGTTCAAGCGGTGTACGATATTACAGGAGAGTTTGATGTAGCAGTCTTAGCCGCTTTTAAATCAATGAGCGAGCTAGACAAGTTTGTGAAGTGGCTTTTGCAAAACCCGTTCATCAGGCAAACCAGGACCAGTATCGTTTTCAGGGTCGTCAAGGAAACGATTCACCTACCTTTAACCGATTGACCAGTCAACATTGCCATTCCCGCCTCACAGCTTAAACTCATCATCCGAAACTGTTAGGCAAGGATTCCAAGCTCCCTTCCTTATAAACTACTTGGGTTAAACTCTATCCGCTCTCAAGGCTTTAAGACATCCGCCACACTGTGTTATTCGCCTTCTCGAGATGTTTTATAAAAAAATTTCACTAGACGTGCTTCTCTTCTAGCACACTCACATCCTACTCTTACAGTACCCATACTGTTTACATTATAGTACTCGATGGGGTTTTGAATACTTTCCTCCACGTTCGCAGATGCGGCTGCATGTAGCACAAGCACAGAATCAAAGCCATCGTATTCGCGAAAAGATCTCGCATCTCCAACAGTAGTCGGGATATCATTCTCCTTCAGCCGAGAAATTCATATACAATCGCTCTCTCTAAGGAATCTAAAAGTCTCACATCAAACTCTCTTCGTCTTAGACATAGAGCTACATGTTGCTCTATGAATTCTGCACTGCCCGTTCCAGCATTTTCACAACTGGTTTCTCTTCAACTACGTTATACTTTTAAGATGTTAGATTTGTCGTTAAGAAGAGGTGTAGGAACGATTTTAGGAATGCGAGAAGCCTAAATCGTTGTATTTCAATTTTGAATTTTCAGTGAGAGCCTCTATTAACATTGGTTTTTTAAAGATTGAAAAACTTAAGATTAATCGGTTATAACCATGGACTTGAAGGCTTTGAGTTCTGAAATATCTAAAATAGTGGAGCAGGTCAAATCCTCGGTTGTAACCGTATCAACTCTCGTGGAACATCCCCTGAGCATATTCGGGTATGAGCCTGTTAAAGGCTTTGGCTCGGGATTCGTGGTCTCGAAAGGCTACGTCGTAACCAATGCTCACGTAATCAAGGGTGCAACCAAGGTTACTGTGAGCTTTGTAGACGGATATGCTAGCAGAGCAGGGATAGTGGCAACCGACCCCACCAGGGATTTAGCCCTTCTCGAAACAGAAGAATATGGTTCATCTATGAAACTGGGCGATTCCAGCAAGCTTAGGGTTGGCGAAATAGTATTAGCAGTTGGGTCACCATTAGGGTTGTTTCAACATACTGTTACACTAGGTGTTGTAAGCGCTACCGGAAGAACCATTGTGGGAGAGAACATGGTCTTAGAGGATTTAATACAAACAGATGCAGCCATAAACCCTGGCAACAGCGGAGGCCCCTTAATAAATCTTGAAGGCGAAGCCGTTGGCGTAACAACAGCCATAATACCATTCGCTCAAGGCATAGGTTTCGCCATACCTATAAACACCGTGAAAAGATTCCTCGGGATGATTGAAAAATATGGAAAACCGTTAAGAGCTTGGATAGGGGTCTACGTGGCCCCTCTAAACCCCACGATAGCATCCGTTTATAACATCCCCGTCAAGCAGGGGCTCCTAGTCGTTAAAAGCATACCGGGGACGCCGGCTTATAGGAGAGGGATCAGGGAGGGCGACGTGATCCTTCAAGCAAACCACATCCCGGTCGCTAAGCCCAGTGATTTGAAGGAAATAATTGAAGACAGTGTTGAAAACGACTTTGTAAATCTTTTGATTCAACGAGGCTTCAACACGTATTCTCTTGATGTAGAAATAATTGTCCAGCCTCTAGACTAGGTAATTGTTTTTGATCGTCATTAAAATTCACCACATCTATATAGTTACTCTAATTTCTGCATTTATGTAAGAATATTGTCAATTTTTCACCGGCATAATCCTGTTTTTCAAACTGACTTGTTAAATAACATTTTTAATCCATATTCATACGTACTGTAAAAATGACTATGTACAATAGGGGTGGATATATGAGTAATGAAGGAGTATTCTAGATAAAACTGGGTAAAAGACCGATACTGTTGCTTATGGTGCAATTGTGGGGTTGATCGTAGGAGTAGTTGTTGGAGAACCTGTTAAGAACACGGCAATACTTGGAGAAATCTATATTGCCTTGCTAAAATTCATCGGGGCCCCCTAGTATTCCTCTGCATCGCATGGGCTGTTGTGAGCATGGGAGACCTAGTAAAACTAGGCGAGATGTTCATGGGGTTCCTACCATACTGGCTCTTCATGGGATTAGCTTCAGTTGGCACAATGTTCGCCATAGGCTCTATGTTGAAACCGGGTGCGGGGGGTTCAACTACCCGGAGGGCAACAAGTTACACCTGTATCACTCACATTCGCAGACTATCTGAGAGACATTATGCCATCCAACTTCATAGAAACGTCTCTAAATCTCGAAATGCTGGAGATAATATTCAACGCCATACTTGTAGGCGTAGCGGTTGGATTGATTGGAAGGTCTACACACCCCAATCAAAGACTCCTTGTCGAAATTGTCGAGTCACTGCTAGCGGTGGCTTATAAACCATTGGACTTCATTATGTGGTATGGACCGGTAGGTGTCTTCGCACTAATGGCTAATGTGGCCGCTGTAGTTGGTGTTATCGCTGTGGGGGCGTTCGGCAAACTCGTATTAGCCTTTTACTTAAGCGGGTTAATAGTTCTCTTCATACTTCAAGCATTAATAATGGTGCTTGTTGCTAGGCCAAACCCGCTCAGGTTCTGGAAGAAATACTTCCCTGCCATGATAACCGCATTCTCCACGGCAAGCAGTAATGCAATGCTTCCTGTAACGACAAACTCGGCAATAGAAGCAGGAGTTTCAAAAGAAGTAGCCACGGTAATATTGCCTGTTGCCGCGGCAATTAACATGCAAGGTGCTTGCGCAATTATAACACTCTTCACGCTCTTCGCTTTCCAAGCCTTGGGAATACCGTTACGGTTTGGAGAAGTATTAACCCTGGTCGTCCTAGGTTTTCTCGGGGCAACAGCCGCTGCTGGAGTCCCCGGTGGAGTAGCTATCGTAGCAGTAGCCACAGCTACACTGCTTGGCATCCTCGTTGAAGCGGCTGGATGGTCGGCGTCCACCTTGCCGTAGACCCGTTTGAAACAATGTTGAACGTGATGGGAGACCCGTTAGGCGCCACAATAGTTTCAAAGTATGTGACAAAAGACTTTGACGGGGAGAAATGGAAAAAATAATTACTATCTTTTCACTTTTTTGACGTCCTAACCTTCACACTAATCGTTATTCAAGCGCGATTAAATTTCACTCTTTCTTTTCCTCTTCCTTCTTTGGTGGTCGCTGGCTCATTCACACCACCTCTTAACGGGGTAATGTATTAATTATAAGGGTCAAATCAAAAACTTATAATAGAATTTTTTGTATATTGAAAGCCGCCTGGAACTTGATTGTGAATTTACTATTTAAATTGAAAAGCGAAACCTTATATATGTGCACCTACTCATATATTTTGTGCACTGGTGGTTAAAATGGCATGCTTCATCGCGCCGTTAACAATGGGCATAGTGGTTAAAATAATAGAGAAAATATTCAAATCAACCGGAGAAAAATTAAAACTTAACATCCTCTCCAACATGCTGCTTGGAGGAAGCTTGACTTTAGTGGCTGAGCATGCCTGGCACGGTGAAATAACAGTATATCCCCCATTCTTAACAGCAGCATCCAGCCCTGCAAGTATGGCCGTAGCTATCGGCGAAATCTTTACTGTTGGATTATTGATGACGTTAGGAGTTACTAGTTTATGGGCCGGAGGATTACTACTCTACATGAAGAGTTTAGAAATAAGCAGGAAAACAGAATTGAAAACCGCAGTGTTTCTCTCTCGCTAAAAGTCTGAATAAGTCTATAACCAGGTGAGAAGGGATGCATGTGATAATTTTAGGAATAACCGCCGTTTTCTCCACTATCCTATGGTATAAGAACTTTGAGAACGACGAACTACTATTTAAAAATCTAGCACTCGTATCATGGGCTGCGACAATTATGTTTTTCATAGACAAGATATATGCTTCAATACTGGAAGGGGAAGAATTCATAAGTATTTCAGCAGAGTCGACCGCATTAGGGTTTTTACTATTGTTCATTGTTTTAACAATCTGGATGGCGTCTGTCATATGGGTGGATCCAAGGAGGGCTTTCAAGAGAAGATAATTTTTCAACATAATTTTTTAACTTGATGAATCACTTTATTAAATGGTGAGATATTTGAAAAGTATTAATCAAGCCGGATTATTTAAAGCCATGAGCCTCAAGGAGAAGGAGTACTCGGAAAAACTACTGTCCACGTTTGAAAAATTCAAGCACCCAGTGCTCGAAGCCGTCTTCTCCGCAGTCGGATTGGACTCTTTAAAACACTCTAAACTCTACGAATCATTGGCAAAACTGGCGGAGTCCGAGTCGCCATTTCTCACCGAGTCAGAGTTTAAAGAGATTGAGAAGTCTATTGAGGAGCATATAAAAGTTGAAGCCGAAATGGTGCGTTTAACCAAGGAATTGTTGAATAAGGCGAGTGATCCAAGGATGAAGCTCATTCTCGAAGCTATATACAAGGATGAATTAATACATCATCAATTACTAGTTTCTATCAAAGATAAGCTGGCGAAAAAGGAAACTTTCACAGAGGAAACATTGTGGGATGCTGTTTGGAAGGAGAGCCCGTGGCATGGAACACCTGGTGGATAATTAGTTTTAAAATTTTTCGAAGTATTGATGAAAAACTGTAAGCCAAGCATTATAGCAGAGACCTCTTCAAGAATTAACTGTCGCTTTCAACTCGGGCGCATCTTTCAAGTATTCCTCAAGAGGAATACCTTAACATAACATCAATAACCTGTCTCATTGGTTTAGTGCGGTGTCTCCGACCCCGTGGCTGCGCGCGTACTGCTTCCCTTCAACTATTCCAGCGTGAACGCTAAAATTACTTATCAAACTCCGGATGCTCTAATTGGGTACTAACTTTGTATGACACGATGAAGTCTCGTTTAACCCACTCATTGGTGCTCCTAAACATTTCGCAATCCTCTGGTATTCTTCTATTGTAAAACATACACTTTATCGCATTGAACGAAACATGCTACCATATCGGCACCCGCGCAAACATCACTATGAATTTTAAAACTTCTTTCTCCACATTGTTAAAGCTTTGAGTCTGACCAAATTTTTGTTTAGATAGAACAGGCACTCCAATACTTTCTGCTGGAGCCTTGTCAAAAGCCCATGTTAGTCACTAATTGCTATTTAAGCGGTTTGAACGTAAAAGTTTTTACGACGTCTTATTAATACTTTTTACGGTGTTCTCTTGCTGGAGGATTTGAAAAGGAAGATTGTTGAAGTAATGAGATATTTGGATGACAAAGGCCTCAACCATGGAAGATCTGGAAATATCAGTGTCAGAATAGGAACGGATCGTCTACTAATAACCCCTAGCGGAGTTGTGAAGTCCGAAATAACTCCCGAGGATATCCTGCTAGTTTCACTGGATGGTGAGGTTTTAGAAGGCTTTCGCAACCCCTCTGTGGAAATGCCTATGCATCTCGCAATATATCGTGAGTATCCCTATATAGGGGCTGTAATCCATGCTCACGCACTGTATACGAGTGTGCTGGCCGTAGCGAGAGAGCCGTTGCCCCCCGTTATCGAGGAAACAGTCTTGTACACGGGGGGAGAAGTCCGGGTTGCCGATTACGCTCCATTCGGAAGCAAGGAGCTTGCTGAAAACGTGGTGAAAGCGTTGAAAGACAGGAGCGCTACTATACTTGCTAATCACGGTGTAGTAGCGTGTGGGAGAAACCTGGAAGAGGCTGTTGAAGTATTGACAGTAGTGGAGAGAACTGCCCAAGTCTACATTCTCGCCAGGATTCTCGGAAAATGGACAAGCCTCCCTGAGGAATCAATAAGTTTCTACCAAACATTGTTTCAGAAACGAGTAGGCATTAAAAAATAACTGGCAATGCCATCAACATATTTAAATCCCCAAGCCAAAGAACTTTCACCCCCTTACCGCTACTCCAGCGGCCTATACCCTTCTTAAAATACTCATCCACAATCCCTATTTCCATGTTTCTCAAAGACCCTTCAAAAACCGTAGAATACTGTAACCCCTGGTTTTAAAGCACTGGTGAGAAGCCAGCCGGGCTCTCCCGTTGCTCGAATAAAAACCGGGTTGGAAAGCTATAAAGGGCCTCGCCCTCTTTTGAAACAGGATCACTCCCAACTATTGAGCACTGTGCCAATGCCTCTCATCTCTTAAGGTTTATGCTTTCCGATGACAGTATATGATTGAGGTAACAACCGCTCTCCAACCTCCTCCAGGGGATTACTCAGATCAACCCGTTTCAGGATATATTACTATTGGGGCTTCATGAACCCCCAGCTTAATGAAGCTCTTCCATCATCTAATAAGACAACTTCAGTAAACTTGTCCCAATAATAAGGCCTTAAAACCGATTTACACCTCTCATTGATAAAGGTAGCTTTAGAGGATTGGATGATTTACAGTGAAGAATGTCAAAACCGGTTTCGAAACCATGGGTTTAAATAATCTTTATCTTTACTGGAATGTTGTACTTCTCTTCCAACTTTCTAAGCCTCTTAACCCTCCTATTGTAATTCTTCAACATAGATCTGCTGATAGCTACAACGATTACGTTATCCTCAAAAGATACTTCAGCATCAGGAAGTATTTTCTTCACGTTTTCAATAATGCTGTCGACAAGGCTAGGCTTGCCTCTAAGTTTTTTCACAGGCACGACAACTGTCTGCTCGCCAAAAGTATATATCTCATACTCTAGTTCGCCTGTTAAGAAATCCCTTACCTCGATAACGGGCCTCGACAGTTCGGCCTCCTTGAGCCCTGTTGGAAGCTTAACCGTCATCTTTACATCGTAAACCTTGTCTACCACGCCATTCCTAATGAAAATTACAGTGTCAATTATCGATGGAATCATACCTAGCTCTACTCTTCCTATGAACCGCTG
>Ga0081519_100020_pt1 | contig 38093 bp, 63 predicted proteins | sample ConSprmetagenome_FD_70987 | JGI IMG/M metagenome (GOLD analysis project Ga0081519, IMG submission 70987) | Hot spring microbial streamer communities from Conch Spring, Yellowstone National Park, USA - C T=80-84 v2 (version 2) | ecosystem: Environmental > Aquatic > Thermal springs > Hot (42-90C) ...
CCCCCCTTTTCCCCTTTTCGCCTCGAAACGCTTGACAGACGTCAAGCACCCCCCAATACACAAAACACCACACAAAAACACACAAAAGTCGAAAGCTACACACAAACACAAACCTCCAAACACAAAAGCATGTCTCAAAACACAAACACACACAAAAACTGGCCCCCAAACACAAAAACAAACAAAAACCAAAAGCTACAGACGGACATGCGCCTCCAAACACGCTAGCAGACAAATATGTGACCTTGTAGACAGATAAACATATGTGACTACTAGTAGGCGACGACAGCGGAAATAGAAAAGAAAAATCTATAGAAGTAAAATAAAACACCTACTAGGGGTAGGCAAGAAAAAGTTGGTAAAAAGAGTCTGGCCTGAGTCTTTGACTGTCGTTGATATGGCTTAGCGACTTGGCTAGTTGGGACGTTTATGTTTTCGTTTCTTAGCTAAGGAAACTGTTATAAGTCTGTCTCTCTCACACACACATGTGCGGACCAAGAACAGTAATAACGTCGCTAAGAGACGGTCAATGTGTACGCCTAGTTAATTCAATCCATCCACTTTGTTACACAAGCGACGTGATTAAGTACATCATAACGCTCTGTGGTAACACAGCGTCTATAACAGCCTTCTCAAACACATCATGGGAAAAAGGGTGGTGGATAGTTGACGTATTGGAACTAGACGAAAACATGACAAACACGGTTAGAGAGCGCATAATACAAGCAAAGTCGCAACTGCATTTTTGGCGCCTATTTGACTTGATAATGGGAGAAAATTGGTGGCGTCGTTCCCCAGAGACTCGCAAAGTCCCTCTATTATCCTTTGTTCATCGCCTGTAAAGTCCCTCTTTTTTCCTTAGTTTATCATTAAAGTTTATCACTAGGAACGTTTCGGAATACAGCACATATTATATCAACAGCTGTTGAAGTGAACTGTTAAATACGTTTTTCTCTCTCACACACATGCAAACCGAACCCAAAAGGGCGGTGGTAAGGAGCGACATAAAGAATGGCATGCTAGCCAGTGTGGGGGTTGTAACAGATCCGTTGGAGTTCAGTTATAGCTACTACGAATTTGAAAAAGTCGCTAGCCTGTACATCTCGAGGAGGTTTGACGATAAACATAGACGTACAGTTATGGCATATGTACCGCCCGAGATTGCTCAAAGAGTCATAGAAACGTTCTTCACGTCAAAGACGGACTCCGAGACGGAGGAGACGTGGAAACACATATACGCAATAGTCGAAACAATTACCGCCAACATTGTAGAGGTAGCTACGGTTAAGGTAGGCAACGATTTGACACTTAAAGCGCGCGGTGTGTCGGTGTCCTTTGGATATCGCAAGTGGGAGTCAGACAAGTATTACGTCTACGCAGATGCCGAATGGCGTGGAGAGGAACACTATTCATGTCATGTATACGAAGGCAATTACCACGTAGACGCCAAGGACATAAGACAGGCTTTGATATATTTCGTCAGAAACGTATTGGACCTAGTACAAATCTGTAAAACCTAATTTTTTTGGAAAAACTTTTCTATGCTTTTGTAAAACGTCGTAGCAATCTATCAACGAGATCGCAAAAGTCTATAAAGGTCCGCACATTTATCATCTCCTTACGGATTTGCTCAGCGGTTTCGCTGTCCAAGATTACATGCATAATCTCCTTGACAAAACTGGCAGGAGGTAGCAGAGACGCTAGCGACTCGGGCACCATCGCCTCTTTGCTAGGCTCCCTTTCGTGGTAGATGCGGAGCCTATCGCCACTGAGGTATATGGTGTCGCATTCACAGGGCAGACAATGCTTTAGCACAACACCGTCGTTAAGTACATCTCTGTAGAGCACCATATAGTCGTTTTGCTCAAGTATCTCAGGTCCCTGATTTCTGTCCGTCATGTTTTAGAGGTCGTAAATATCTTCGTCTTCGCAGAAGTCAGCTCCTTGTTCGCCATAACAATAGGTGGCGTTCAACAACCAATTATAAACTTTCCTGAAGTCGCGGAACGTCTTAACCGACTCTATGGCGTTGCGAACCTTCGTAGCTGTCTCCTGGGCCAGTTGGACCTCAATGTAGTCAACCGTCTCCAGACTACAGTTGCGCGACGAGTAGACGTGTAGGTATCCGCCATTGCTGAGGTATATGACATATGTCCTGCACTTCCCCTCTACGTACCGCTCGGCTATTAGGTAAACGCCGTCTTCAGTAATCCACTTATACAATCTCCTGTTGCTGCTTTCGGCAATCATTATTTTGGTGTTGGACATGTGTGTGAGAGAAAGAGAGACTTATATACGTATCGTTAGCCAAACGACGTATATTATTTCGGCAACTGTCGAAGGAAACCGTTAAAAGTCTGTCTCTTTCTCACACACATGTCTGAACAAAAAGTAAATGAACCAAAAGAAGTCAGATGCGTTCCGATGGGCAACCAGAAGGTGTTGGTCATAGACTGGGGCGACAGGAAGGTGGTTAGGCTGTACTATCCAAATGGCGTCGGAGGCTACTACTACGACGAAATAGAATTCAACGGGGAGATATTCAAAGCGAGGAGCGGTGTAGCGAGTGACGTCAAGCTAGTACATAGCTATGTCAAGTGGGAGGAGACATACAAGCCGACACAACACGATGGCGCAATAATGCATTTCAACAAGGCGTTTAAAGAGCCATGGTGGAACACGTTCCGCGACGCCTGGAACGCAGTCACGTCGCTCTGCCCGGTAAAAATCGAGTAACCCCCCTTTTCCCTTCCTATAACCATCCCCCTTTTTCTCGACACATGATGAGGGTCCTAAACTGATACGTGACGAATCAGCGGCGCTTCTGAAGTTTTAAATAACGTCTCTAACTTAGTCATGGTCTCCGCAAATACGCAGGAGACATGTCGCCATTGTCTCGACACTTTGTTGCCTACGTATGGCCTGTTTGAGGGCCAGTTGCCCCCCACAGTCATGATGTCATTGTGGCATGGTGGCTTTTCTGCAACAAGGAATCCCTTCGCCACATGCTATTATTCACATTATCCCAGTCTGCATGTCTCTGAGGAGGAACGCAGGAGGGCGTGTGAGTACCTTTCGCGCTTCGGGCGTACGCGTGAAGAGCAGGCACGTAGCTACTATCTCTGGGCGCAGACAGTCCCACGCCCGCTCTGGCGATACTTCCTACATTTACCACTGTCATATTTAACGGAGATTATGGCGGACATGATGTCGCCATTGGCTACAACACAGCTCTTGGTGAGGTTGGACTTGTACCCCCACTTCCGCAACGCAACCGTGGTTGATTTGTTCTCTGGTGTATGCGGGTGGCTTATGGCGTTTATGTACCTCCCCTCCCACTACGCCCCGCGTCGCTGGTTCGCAGTGGATATAGATAGACGGAGACTGGAGATATGCAAGTTAATCGCGCGCGACGTAGGTGTAGACGTGGTAACCATCAGGCGGGCCCTATCTACGTCGCATGTGCCCAACAACGACGTTGACGTCGTCGTAGGCAGTCCACCATGTCACGAATTCTCACGCGCAAAGACGTCCTCAACCAGACGCGTAGATGCGGGCTTAGCGCTGGTCGAGAGCTACCTAGAAAGCGTAGAGGCCATAAATCCCACCGTGGCTGTGATGGAAGAGGCAATCACGACAACGGAGAGCCAGAGACTGGTGGTCTCTCTAGTTGCGCAATACGGTTTCAAATACGGATTCTACAACCTACGCGATTATGGCGCTATCCAATACAGACGCAGGCGACTAATTGCGTGGCGGTTTCAATAAGGCACAAAATCAAGAGATGTAAAGAAAAAGTCTAGATACAACTATAAAGGGTAGCACTGAGGTGGGATGTCGCATTCTGCTAAAGAGTTGTATACCATTACCACCACCTTCGGGTCCTGAGTACCTAGCCCAACAAAGTCCAGCTTTATTCTGTCAAGCACATATAGGAGCGGTAGCTCTATACATAGAGATGCGTCCAGCTTCTTCCAGAACCACTCAGCCATACATGTGGCATACAGCAGTGTAGAAAAGTCGCAGTATCTAGACGAGCAGTCTAATTCAGCCCTACGGAGGATTTTTGCCTTGAGTTGAGACTTATTATCTACAATCCGCGCCATCAGCAATATATACCCCATCCTGCACAGCCAGTTCTCTTCACGATACAGCTTCTTCTTAAGCTTGTTGTAACAGTCACCTCTGCGGAAGACTTTCAACAGTCTCATATCATACAACTGCCCTGGCAGGATTTACCCACATATCTGTTGTCTAAGTAGTTTAGAAGTGTCGGACTACACGTGGCCATGACCTTTTGCAACCACTCAGCATACTGCCTAACGTACTCCTCAGTCTCCTTCAGCCCGATGGTGGTGTCAACATGTACAAGTACAAATTGCCACTTTCTAACATCGGCGACTCGTTTAGCTAAGTAACAAGTAACAGCAGAATCGCGACCGCCAGAAAAAAAGCAGTGGATTTTTACCATCCTTACGCCGTCTCCTCTTTTACTTCCTCATCTTTTTCCAGCACAGCCTCTAGCAACTCCTTGGCGAGACTGATGGCTTCTTCGGGTGTCAGCGTAATGGTGCCGTCGCCATATAGCTCGTCGGCGCTTCCGCGCGTCTCTATGATTTCGGCGCCTTCAAATTGAAGCTCTATATACCGCCCCGTCCTCACCACTTGAATGCTCATATCACTCCACTATCCTTATTTCGTGTCTTATGAAGTTAGATAGGTAGAGCACCTTCTTGCCATTTATGATGATTACGTAGGACTTGCCCGTTATCGATGGCACCATGGTAATGCTCTGGATCTGCGTCCTGCCTAGGTAGACGCGCTTACCCTCCTGCAACGCCTTTTGGATTTCCTCAATTTTTTTCTTAGCCATCTCTACCAGGTCCTGTGTTTCTTGCATGTGTGTGTGAAAAACAGAGGTATTTAACGATTTCTCAGAAATACATTTATATCTCAAAAGAATTACAGACATGGGCAGGGTGGCTCAGTACAGGCACATAATCTCGCTACACATATCCGACAGGCAGAGGGAGACGCTGAGGTGTCTGTCGCGTAGACTACAGATGCCAATGTCGGAGCTGATAAGGAGGGCAATCGATGAGTTCATAGAGAAGTATAAAGACTGCGAGGGGGAGACATGGCCGCGTTAGCCACGTTGTTGGTGGAGACGGCGCGGAGGTGCGTCGAGGCACTAGGAGATGAGGAGCTCTGCAGGAAGGTCATCACAGTCGCAACTGAGGCCGCGGTAAACGGGCGCGTGTATGTACATGGCAAACCTGCCAAAGTTACGGCATGGTCTGCCAAATACGAACAAATGCACGTCGCCGCTAGTGATGGAGGGGTGGTGCTTGAATTCACCACGCACGGACTACCGTCGATAGTAATATATGTGACAAAAGACAGAGTTACGACAGAGGTGATAGATATGAATTACATAGCCGCGCTGAACCAATACGACGAAAACATATTACAAAAGGCGAAGAAGATAATCAGTGAGACATGAGCGGGAAACCAGCGCCAGACGAGGCGCTTGACATATTGGTGCGTCGGGAGGGGGACTACGTCGTGGTTGAGTTCCTAGACGCCAAATGCTACTGTTGGAAACAGCAAACGGAGTGCTACAGCACGGGGTACATACGTCTAACGCCACAAGAGGCGGTCAGGTTAGCTAAGCACATATTGCAACTCGCAACCAGCGAAAAGCTTAAAAACAGATAGATTTTTTCAACTTAATCTTGATGGTCCCCCTAAGGGGGCCATCCAACTGGCCCCCACGCGAGGGGGTTGTCTTCCTTTCTTCTATATTCGTTTAATCCCACTCCGAGGGAGAGAGAAAAAGGGGGGTTAGAGTTGCGCCCAGCGACGTATCTGCCTGGCCCAGTACTCAGCTATGTAGTTCACCACGTCTGTTGCGTCGTCAAGACCTTCCCGCACTAACAACCTTCTAATTGTTGGCAATATATAACGTAGGTCGTCGCAGGAGGAGATGTGCTTACGCAGGACCTCCCAATTCTGCTGTTTTCTGTATATGTCTATGTAGGTGAAGTAGCCAGCGTTGCATACTATGACGACTACGTTACTTGTCGGCACGTAGCTGTCCACCTCCACCGCGGTGGCGTTCCAAGCCTTAGCCTCGCCGTCGCAGTGCCTGTATATCACATCTCCATCGCCTTCCCGATATACGTTTGCAGCTATGTTCCACATGTGTGAGAGAAAAACGCATGTTTTTAACAGTTCCTCACTTCAATACGCAAATACACGACGAATCCAGTACATCCTCCAGGTAGCGGTAAAACGCCATGTATTTGTCGTATATCCAGACGTTAGCGACGGAGTACACCTCGCGCTCATGCAACAGCTTAAGCACCGCGTCTACGTCGAGACCAGTCCGCTTCGCCACCTCTTCAGCTATGTAGTAGAGCGACGCTCCGACGAAGTACCGTCTCAGCTCCGAAACCACCTCCACAAGCGCCTTCTTAACCGCCACCCTGGCGTCCATACTATGACTGCGCCCAATAGCGTAACAATCCGCTCCAGTGCTCGACTATGTAGTTCACCACGTCAGACACGTCGCTGAAACCCTCTCTGCTCAATATCTTCCTAACCACGGGGAGGATGTAGCGGAGGTCGCTACAGGAGGAAATCCACCTGCGAAAGACTCCCCAATGTCCCCACTTGCGAAAAGTCTCCAAATGTCCCTTTTTGTAGATGTCTACAACCATGGAGTTGCCAAGGTTGCATATTATGACGACTACCTCGTCAGTTGGCGCGTATTCATGCGCCGACACCTTAACCGCGTTCCACGCCTTAGCCACGCCCTCGCAGTATCTATGTATCACGTCTCTGCCGTCTTCGGTCTTGTATACGTTTGGTGTGGCCTCCCACGTGGCATCACCTCCGTACACCCACACATTTACACTGCTAGAAACTTCCCACGACATGAGAGAGAGAAACGCCGAATATTTAACGCTTTCCGTTACTTAAAGCGTAGAGAAAATACTTAGAAACCTCTAACAACCATACGTCATGCAAGTCCTAAGCGTATACCGGGCGCCTAGTAGCGACTGCATAAACGTTGATGTGGGCTATGAAGAGTCTCTGATGCCTGTGTTGGGAGGGGAGAAACCTATGCAACAAGCAGTGCAACAGGCGTTGCAACTGGTTCAATATTTAATGCCATCATCAACAACACGTAAAGTGATTAAAGCTACGCTGTGTCTCTCCGACGAGGAGTATGAGGTTTTGCGGAAGCCCACCGTAGGCGACGAGGTGGACCTGTCGGTATCAAACGAGGGGGTCGTGACGATTAGGTTCATCAAACGCTAGCTTTTTTCCTAGAGCTTTTTCCAGCCACCGGAATAGAAACGTATCCATTACGTCTTTTGTCGCCTGCCACTTGCCGCCCATCATCTGTTTCAGCTCTTTATCAACGGCGCGTCTATACGAGGCGGTGTCAAAGCTGCCGGCGAGGTGGTGGGTGGCGCGGAGCACGCGCAGAGATGGGCCGAGGAGGTGCACTGGCTTGTCGCGTATGTAGTTGCGTATGTATGCAATTATGCGGGCGGCGCATACGTCGGGCTCACGTGTGCAGTTGGTGTGGCACTGTCTCCTCGCCGGCAACGCAACTACGTCGACGTCTTCAGGCACGTCGGTGGCGAACTCCTGCGCCACGTAGAGGTACTTCTTCGGCGGAGACACAAGACTGGCCAGCCTTCTGAACTTTTCGTAGTTTCGCCGCGTCTCCGCCGCGTCGCAGTAGGCGTCGGGGAACACAATCCACAGCTCTGCCCACGGCGCCTTGGCCCTCACCTTGCCGATGAACTTCGCGTAGCTGTGGAGCTCCACGCCTATGCGCGCCCTTCTGAGCGAGAGGTCCACAAACGCCTTGTTGACGTACCTTGGCACGGGCACCGGGAACGACATGGTCGTCAACACGCCGAATTCAAAGTTTGGAGGCCACCTCTCTGGGGGAGGCGGCGTCGGCACAAACACAATCATGTGCGTATAAACGCTCCGTTATTTAACGGTTTTAACTGTTAAAAACCCACGAGACGAAATAGACATGCCGCGGAGACAGACGAGGAGAGTGGGCAGGCGGGTGCAGGAGGCTGTTGAAATCCTACACGCCAACGGATGTATCACCACATCGGCTCTGCAGGCCGCGCTGGGGCTTAACCACTCCGAGGCGTACCACGTACTTACGGCGCTGAAAAAAGCTGGGAATGCTGTAGAGGTCTTGTTAGGCAAGACATCAATATGGTGTAGAGACGAGGAGACGGCGAGACGCGTGGTAGATGAGCTGAAGTCGGAGGTGCGCAGACTGCTGTGTAGCAATGGCAGGATGAGGTACGCCACGCCCAGCAGGGTCCTAGAGCTGGTCGAGTCCGACGGACAGGCGCGCGAGGTGTTCTCCAGATACGTACTGCTCGACAAGACTAGGAATCAGTCGTACAAGCCGCAGGCATTGGCGTTTGCATACGCAGTGCTGAGGGAGCTGTTTGGCGAGTCGCCATTCCAGCGCTACCGCGAGAGACCTATATATCTCGTAACATGCTAGCCAGAGGAAACACGCTAGAGGAGTTCTGCCAGGACTTGAGGAGCTACCTGGAGGAGGAGTTTCGGCGGATTAGGACGCATGTGGTGGTTAGAGTCGGCAGGTTGGCTAAGTTGCGCAGAGAGCCGTGGAAGCGCATCAGCCCCTACAGCGCATACCTCAGGCGGCTGTTTGGCGAGTATAAATTTGCGAGAGGCATGTACATAGTGCCCCGCGAAAAAGCGGAGGACGTATACAAAAACTTAGACGCGCTCTGCGAGACGCTGAAGAAGAGGAGGCGCAGGGAGAATAGCGAGACAAGAAGGGAGAAGAAGAGGAGCGAGATAAGGAGGGAGAAGATGACGCGTATCACCTTCCATGTTCCCCCCAACATGCTCAGAGACCTAGACGAAACCGCTAAAATACTTGGGAAGAAGCGGGCGGAAGTCGTCCGCGAGGCAATTCAGCGGATGTTGGAGATGTATATCTTGCCGACGCCTGAGGAGAAAAACATGCCAGAGGAGCTCGCGTATCGCGACATATACCAAAACACCGACGACGCCACACGCGACGCCATATGTCAACTAGCACAGAGACTCAACTTGGCGTAAACAATAAGTTTATAAAGATGTAAATTCTTTTATTCGATGTCCCCCGGGGGCTGTGGGCTGTCCCCCTCGGGCGTCTAGCCGAGGGGGCTTATTTTCACCCCTCCCGTATGTCTTCTTTCTTATCTTCTTAAGTTTTTTGCTTTTTCCAGCTCGCTCTTACACTCCCAATACGCCTTTCTCGATTCGTGGTCGGGGTAGCACACAATAGTCCTGCCCCACCGCTGGCATCTTAGATGCGACATGAGCGCCACCACGAATGTGATTTCATCTATGCCCATGCGCCGCGCCATCGCCAGCGCCTTCTCCACCTCCCTAGCCCCCTTCACCTCCACGACGTAGTACAGCAGGGCGAGAAGTTTTTTAACCGCGTCGCACTTATGAACCATGTCCGTAGCTGTCCAGAAGAAAAAAACTAAGCTGGAGGAACTTGAGGAGCTGGTCTCCGCCCTTGAGAAGATATACCTAGACGAAGAAGAGGAGCTCAAAAAGGCGCAGATGGATGGCAAGCCATGATGGTGCTGTCTATCGACGTAACGCCTTGGGCGGTGGCGGCCGCTGTGGTAGGCGCCTTGCTAGGGGCGTCTATCCCGAGACGGCTCTACAGCGCGTTTGCGGTGCTGTCAGCGTTTTTCGCCATCTACTCAACTACGCCCCTCTTCGGCATGCCATACAGCATATACGTCTCGGTTGCGTGGTTGCTGGCCATAGTGTTCGGAACTGCAACCATGGTCAACCTCATCGCGACGTGGGTTAGGCACATAGAGATGCAGATGCAGATGCTTATGAGACAGATGGAAGTGCTTAGGCTGATGGTCGAGGAGAAGTGATTAGTCGAGTCTTTTTTCAGCAGTGTCTGACGGGCATGTTGTGAGTGCGGCTGGTGCGAGTCGTTTAGCTATGTGGAGAATGCATACACAGGGCTGGTCGGGCACATAGTTAAGGAGCACCGCACCTTCAACTTCCACATAACGGTTTTAAGTATAGATGAGACGTAGACCTATGAGGGCCTTGGCGCTGGCTGTCTTGCTTTCAACAACAGTGTTGGCATTCACAATAATCAACAGTTGCGGAGCGTCGCAGGACTACGTTGACGCTCTGGACTCATACTTACAGGAGGCATACGACATGTACACACAAGACGTAAAGACCCCCGCACTGTGTCCAGACTTCCACGTCGTACTGCGCAACGACATCCAGTACCCCGCCGTGACGTACAGTAGAATCGGCCCGTTTGGCGTCTGCGTCTACAAGATGGAGTTTAGATGCGACATATCCCGCGCGTGGTTACAACATCTAGCATTCCACGAGATGGCCCACGCGCTCCAAAACGCTGTGGGCGACGGCGGTAAGGGCTACGGCTGGTGGAGCGAGGCACATGCAGAAGGTCTGGCCAGTTACTACATGGTGACGCGCGTGTATCAAGTTGGACAGTGGCAGAGGTACGGTTGGGTGCAAGACTTCTGGGATAAGCGGTTGTATAGGCGGGATCCATGGCGGTGTGAAGCGCCCGACCTATGTGCTTATCAATACGGTGCATTTTTCGCGTGGCTTGCCTGGAGGTATTCGCCATTTAACGCCACACTAACATATGCACTGCCTGCCGATAGGCTTAGACGAGCCTACTGGAACTTCCTGCTGTCTCCGTGGTCGTGGGGCAGAGACCCCACATACCTTGACTTCGACGAGTGCGTCGGGGCCCAGGTCAGCCCCAACAGCGCTTTGTACTGTACATATTCCCCCGTGTTGCCAAACCGCGTTTACATATTCTCTTCGTCGATTTTTATAAACGCCACTGGGCTGTCGGACAGGGTACTCCTAGCGTTAGTCGCAACGAAAGCAACTACAGCAGATCCCTCAGTCACATTGTCGTACTGCCCCGAGTGTAGTCCAACGACTGTGACACATACAGTCACAACGACGCAGATAGCCACTTACACCACAACTGTCATGGTTCCAGTCACCTATACAACCACTGTTGCTGTGCCCATGACGACGACAGTCACCAAGACAGAGACCTACACAGTGACAATCCCTATCACTACGACTGTTACAGTCCCTATAACGTATACAGCTACCTACACAACCACAGTCGCCATACCCACGACAGTAACTACTACAGCGCATATAGACGTTGTGACCAAGACGGAGACGGTTACTGTGCCTGTCACGTCTACGGTCACAGCCACCACGACAGTTGCAGAGGGCGGGGTGTCTGCCACAGTCTTGATTATTGCCATGGTGGTGGCTCTGCTGATCGGCTGTTATTTCTGTGGCAGGGCGGCGAAGACTGATTTAAAGACGCAGGAGCTGTGAGACGTGACTTGCGGTCTTAAAGACGCGTCGGCGGACAGAATATGCCAGATACTGAAGGCCACATACGACTCGTGTCGCTTCCCACGCGTAATTGCAGACTACTCGCGCCTGAGGTCCATAGCCGCAATGTTAGCCAAGGCAGGCGTGGACCCGGAGCTGATAGACCCCCAGGAGCTGGATTGCTTTTCACGCGACGCCTTCTTCGAGTCGCTGGAGCGGCTGAGGAGGAGACTTGTGACAGAGACAAAGATAGACATCTCCGCATTAATCGAGGAGCTCCAGCGGGCGGTAGAGACGTGGAGGTCTGGGATACGTACGTCAGACGTGATACGCGCCATAGAGGACGCCATCAAGACGTTGGCCGAGCTGGGCGAGAGGAGGGAGGCGTGGAGGTGGTACGAGACCGTGAGGAAGGAGTACAAGATACCTATCTCTATCAAGATAAGGAAACCAGCGGAAAGGAGGGCGTCAAGGAGGAGGGCGGTCAAAGAGGCCAAGGCGGCGCTTCAGCTGGCGAAGGAGGCCGTGGAGAGGGGCGCGGAGCCCGAGGCAGAGGAGCTGGCTAGGGAGGTGGAGGAGGTGGCGACTGAGCTGGCGAGGGAGGACGCCGTGACTCTGGAGTTGGCTAGGAAGGTGCTTGAGTACTGGCTGACAGACATCAAGAGAAAATTGCCACCGGTTCCGGGCCTACGCTGGGAGTCACACGTAGACAAGGTGGCTGTCCGAATCTCGCTAATCTTGCCACCAGGCGACAAAGAAACGGAAGACAAGGTGCTAGAGCGACTCTCCGTACTGCATGCGGTGTATGGGCTTGAGAGGAGGGAAACCACGACGCGCAATAGGCGGTTCATCCACTACCTGGTGGACCTGGAGCGACACGAAAACTTCAGACGGCTGGTGGACGTAATGAAGGTGCTGTACAGAACGGCGCTGGACGAAGTGAGGAGAGCCACTACCGAGAGCTACAGCAAAGCCGTCGCAACGGCTCTAAACACAATCAACAACTGGATATCGATGTACGACGTCTATACGGCGCTGGCGTCTTCGCCCAGCCTGGAGACGCTGAAGCGCCTACTAGCGATGTACCCACTGGTGAAGACGGTGGATAGGGAGGTGAGACCAGGCGTGGTGGAGAGGAGCAGGGAGGTTGTCCCCGCAAGGAGGTGGGGCCGGTCGCTTGAGGAGGAGTACAGGCGGACGTTTATGGGCACCATAAGAGAGATGGCGATTAGAGACGCCATGCGGAGTTTCGAAATCGGGGCCATAGTCGCCAGGGAGCCCACTGGCGACAATATGTGCTGGGGGGTGCTAGACGACAGAGTCTGCTTCCACAACACGCCTAGGGAATGCGTGGACCTATGTATAGCCAGGCTGATCGACGCCCTCTACCGCGCCGACAGAATAAACAGACAAGAGTGGGAAGACATCAGAAAGGCGCTAGACGCTGGCGTGTACAGAGTTGCGTGTCAAGCAATCAGGCAGAACATGGACTACTTCCAGACGCTATATGGGGTAGAAAACCCGCCAAAATATTGCTAGTCCTAAAGGGTGAGGAGGAGACCAGTAAGAAAAAAGCTGGTTTTTAGACGGTTATGCCCTTCTGGCGGGCAATTGTTTCGAGCTCACTCAACGTGTGGTAGTTCCTCTTCGTGTCCCTCTGCGACGGTATGCCAGCGGCGGCCTGCGCAATCCTGCCCTTGGCCTGCGCCACGAGCTCCGCGGCGGGCGGCAGGAAGCCAGTCTTCTTCTTGCCTTTCGCCTGCGACGCGACACGACCAAATGTAATCCTCACCGCCAGCTGTTTAGGCTTCGGCATCACCGCCGTGTAGGGCACGTTTCTAATCGTCATAGGCTTCTTCGACCAAGATGGCGTCCTTGCGATTTGGAGACCAGTTGCAGCCAGTCTCCACCTAGGCTCGATTCCGCCAGACGCGGCCGCCAGTATTGTAGTTGCTCTTACTAACATGCGGTTACTCTGGGCTGAAGTTTATAAACTTTTCCCGAATATCTCCTTGTACTTGTTGACGAGGGCTTCGACCACCAAATCACTCCACGTCTTTTTCCCATCCCCAGTCTTGAACTTCTTGTTAGTCATTATCTTCTTTATGCACCATGCAACAGGGTGCATGCCATGGGTCTTGATGAACCAGTGGAACTCCTCGCCACGTAACTTCGCCGCCCAGCAGTTCTTAATCTGCTGACGCACGTACTCCGCCACCTCCTTGGAATAGCTGTTGAGAGGGTGCAGACGCAACCCCACCTTCCCGTTCCTCATCCTCTGTATCACGATCAGATATGGCTTGTAGTCGTCGCCTTCCTTAAGCCAAATTACATCATATACAGTGCGCCACCTCGCCACCTTGGCTGGGGGTACGGAGCCAGGGGGGAAGTAGATCACGTCCACAAAAAAGATAATAACATAGGTGTTTAAAACTTACATGAGAATCAGCGTACCGTATAAGGGGAGGTACAAGGTGTTTAAGGTGCTCCACGAAGAGCCGATACCGAGGTTTGTGGTGCAAGTGGTGCCGAACTACATCGCCTCCGTGCCTGCGTCGGGTTACGCCGACACGCCGAGCAAGATACGGGAGCTCCAGACGTACCCGGACGAGATATGGATGCTGGAGTACGACCAGCCGATGTCTGTGTTGTTTGGTATAGGGGTGGGAGGAGCAGAGGAGAGGTTATTTAAGGGCTACCGCTCGCTGGTGGACCTCTTCTACCCGCCTAGCGGCTCGGCGGCGGTGCAGGCGACGCTCACAGCTGGCACCCCAGCCACGTTGATAGCGCCACCCACAACGTACGCCCAGCTACCGCTCATGTACCTAAGGGAGGTGTACATCGCCAACACTGGCACATCGCCAGCCACAGTCACGTTTGCGCAGACCACAGGCGCCACCACGGTAAACATACTAAAGGTGGCGATTCCTGCCGGGCAGACTTTTGCGCTAGACAAGCTAAACATCCCAGTCCGCGGCGCCTTGAGCGCGGTGTCTACAGCAGACGTAGACGTCACGGCTGTGGTGGAGTGGGAGATGGTATTTCCGCTACGCGTGGCGGTTGGGCTGGGCGAGTCAGTGTACATACGCGTGGTGAACCCGTCGCCCGTCTCGCTGAACAGTTTCGTCATCGCGTTCAAAGGCACGCGGTATAGAGTCGAGCAACTGCGCGAGAGCGATGAACCGGAGGGCGAAGTCGTCACGATATATCCATTTCGGCAGTAAAATTTTATAAACTGAACCCCACTTTTTCCTCATGTCCCATCCAGAACTTGGTCGATATGGCAAGTCTGTGCTGTATGGCGAGCTTGCAGGCACAATCGGCGCAAGCATCTTAAATGCAACGCTCAGCCCCACTGCGGCGGCTGTGCTGAAGACCGTCGCTGGCATCGCTCTCGGCTGGTATGGCCTGCAAAGACTAGACGAAAACGGAGTCACGACGTACCAGGCAGGCGTGAGGTTGCTCACCTCTGTAGTCGAGCAACTCAGCTACCCACGCGAATCCAGAGCCATAATGGAGGACGTGCAGTCGAAGAAGCCGTTCTACCTACGTGCCGATGAGTGGAAGAGCGCAACTACTGGCGCCAAGTCAGTCGCCTACAGCCCACCTCCCGCGTCTACGGTTAGCAGAGTCGTGATGTCCCAGACATATGTACCTCAGCCAACTCAACAGACGCAACAACAAGTACAAAAACCCCCTAACATAGTGGAGATATGAGTGCGTCAATAATGTCCAAAATCGTGCAGGCAGGCATAAGCTACCACGTAAACGCAGGCCAGCCATATTTAGCAGACGTCATATACGCCGAGGAACAAGCTGTGCAGGCACTTCTCGACAACTACAGACTCATAGCCAACAGCCCCGCCGATGTGACGATAGACCCGCTCCTCCCGCTGACCGACATAGGCACGCCCACCGCCCCCTCGAAGTTCACAGACGCCGTAAGCGCAAACAACTACAAAGACGACTGGACGCTTACGTTCCAGTTCACCTCCCCGACTACGTCGTACAGGGCCGATGCCTTCGGCTTCCGCGTCAAGGCCGACGCGGCTGTATTCGCCTTCGGCGCCGTGTTGCTAGACGCGGAGGCGGTCAAGGCGCTTAGACACATCAATATCTACAGAGCGCTCAACAAACAGAGACTGGCGTACACAGTAGACGTCGCCCGCGCCACCACGTGCGACTCCTGCCCCTACTTCTACGTCCCGCTAGGCGCAAGACTAGTCGTGAGACCCTCAGAAGAGGTGGTAGTGGAGCTGGTCTTCAGCGAGAGCTACCTCGCAGAGAAGACCGGAGAAGCCAGCACCACCACCCCAGCAAACGTCACAGTAAAGGTGCAGTTGTTGCCAAGTGTGAAACTGATTCCCAAGGCCTCCAGCGCCTACGTCCAGTCCACTTAAAAACCCCTTTTTTAGGATAATTGAAAACCCAGCTCTTTTGGATCAGAGGTATTTGGCGATAAGTTTCTTAACGCAGGGGGAGTTGTACAACTTGAGCCCAGTCTCCAAGTCGACGTTGACGCCTAGGGTCTTCATAGCCAGCTCAGCCATGGCGCGGTAGAAGGGGTTGTTGACGTAGTCAATATACTGACTCAGCGCGACTCCGCACTTCAATATATATTTTGCCTTTTCCTCATCGCCGAGAATATGTACAATCTTCCTAAACGCATCATCTGGGTCGCAGTCGAGGTCAAGAGCAACCTCGCCACCGTCGCCCACCTTTTTGTACAGCTCGGTGATGTAGTCCATACATGTGCCGAGTTTCACGCCGCCGATGTCTACGTCTTTCACGGATTCCATGTCGAGCATGAAGAAGAGAAAAACGCGGGTTTTTAAACGGTCTGTTGCTTAGTCTTTAAGTAGTCCGCCAGGGCGTCTAACAACTTGTTGAGAGAGGGGCCGAGTTTCTCCAGCGCGGTCTTGGCCAATTCGGCGAACTGATCTGCTTTTTTCACCCCTTCCTGGAGACCCTGCCTATACGCCTCTTCGCGTATCCGTCTCAGCTCCTGCTCCGCTACAGCAGGTTTCACGTCAAACCCAAATTTGCGCAGAGTATCTGCAAGTTTCGTGATCTCCTCCACAGCGTCTAGCACGTTTTTAGGCTTTTCCTCCGCCGCGGCCCGCTGGAAGCCGAGTATCTGCGTAGCTTTCTGAAGCTTCTCTAGCCGCTCAGCCAAGTCATCAAGCGGGTCCTTAACCACTTGTTTAACGAGTTTCTGCGCCTCTTCCTTCTCCACACCATTTTTCGCATTCTTCTCAAGCACGAGTTGCAACATTTGTTGTTGCAGTTCATACACGCGTCTCCTCTCCTCAAGCAACATCTCGATGAACAGCTTAGACGTTGGGTCGTTCAACGCCCGCATCACCGCCATCCACTTCGCCAACCTCTTCAGCTCAGCATCGTCATCGCCAGACACCATCCCAGCAACAAGCGGCGCAAGCGCCTTACGCATCTCCTTTGGCAGTTGCGACAGCTGTTGCATAAGTTGCAGAAGCGCCTGCGCCCTCTGCAGAGACTCCTCCTTGTTAAGAGCTCTAACCACTACATCCCTAGGTACGCCAAACATTTGGGAGAACATATCTACAAACTCTCCACTACTCTCTTCTTGTTGCAGAAGGGGAGTCTCGGGCGCCTCCTGAGACTGGATAAGGGCTGGTTGGGTAGGCTCTTCCTGGGACTGTTGCGTCTGAACAACTTCTGCCTGCGTCATCGTAGTTACGATATTCGTTATTTAAATACTTGAAAACCCCACCCTTTAGGGCGGGGAGACCAGTTAAAAACTTAGGAAAGATATGCGTTTAATCAACTGTATCTTGTGTTTTACACCCAATGCAACCAGCTGGCTGTGCACCCACTCTGCGAGATCTGGCCTATCTTCAGGCACCCCCACCACCACAGTACCATCTTGTTGCTTGTACCAGTAGCCGCCTACATCTACCACTAGTCTAAGTACGTCCTCCATGTGTGGAAAAATGTTGTGTTTTAAAAATCTACAGCCCCCTGTCTACGTCGGTCTTAGACATGATGAAGATCGGAAACAGCACCGCACCATACGGGAAGATTGGCGTAGACAAGACACTTCTGCGCTCAGCTAGCTAGGTAGACCATTGCAAGCAATACAAGTACTGGCGCAACTAAAAGCCATAGCGCTTTCTTCAACGCTTCCTTCCATGCCATAGCCACAGTACAAAGCCGACAGCCCCAGCGCCAACTACGACAGGCAGAAGCGAGGGCACATCAGCCACGACCTCGACCTCTACGCCCCAGAAGCAACCTACACAACCCCACACAGCCAGCTGATGCAGTCCGTTGCATTTTGCCATCACCTCCACCTCGCCAGACTCACCACACGGGATCGGCCCCTTGCTCCACACCACCTGGTTATTCACCTTGTACTCAATGTTTACGCCACATGGCAACCCATTCTGCCATGTCTGGTATCTAACAGTGACCCTAGTCTCGCTACAGGGGGCGAGGATAAGCTGACGGGCTACCTTCGGCCACGTGAGTGGGGTGCCCTCCGCCCTTATGTGGAGCCTCATCTACGCACGATAAGCGCCACGGCCACAAGCGCCGCCGCCATTATGACCGCCGCCATGATCATAGCAAGTATCCACGAGTCGGTAATTGGCCCTGGCGGAGTCGAAGTAGGCGTAGGAGTCGGAGTCGTTTCAACCACAGCCACGACTTCTGCCTGCGCATCTACGTTCCAAGCAGATAGGAAGAAACAGCCCTCGGCGTAGAGAGTGTGTGTCTTGCCCTGGATCTCTGAACACCTAAGCGTAATCTCAAACTCGACTCTAACTGGAGACCCACCAACACCAACTTCGACCTGGCGGGAAAACACCTCCTGCCCATCGATTAGGTATTTCAACCGTGTGCATGCACCAGAAATGCCACAGTTTGTAACGGTGAAACGACCTCTAACCTTTGCCTGCGTACAAGGCCTGTTGTAGTATACCCGCTTACTTTCTTGAACATTCCCACCGATAGTACAGACCTGGCTAATCCTCAACGTGTCTACAACTACCTCGGACATGAGGAAAAAGTGTTATACCAAGTAATAAGGTTTACCTCTTGACTGCCACCGCCACGGCTATCATGAACATCGCCACCATCATAGCCATGAACACGAAGAGCCATGGCGAGAAGCCCCACCCGCCCCCGCCGCCTGGTGGCGGCTGGGTTGGCGTGGGGCTCGGCGGTGGCGGTGTAGGCGTGGGCTGGACAGACACGGCGTAGAGGTCTATCTGCGCCTCTACGGGCCAGCAGGCGTACCACTGCGCACCCCACGCCGCCAGCTGGTGGGTTTTGTTCAACACGCCTGGCGGTAGCTGTATCACCTCGACGCCAGACGTCTCTCCCTTGACGTTTTTGAACCAGTACACCCTGTCCTCCACCTTGTATTCAATGTTTACGTCGATACGCCACGGTGCACAGAACCACTCAGACCACGTCCTGTATCTAATCACCGCCTTGACATAGGCCGCTGGCTTACCGTATCCGATGACCTTCGAATCAACTACAGGTGGCGCCCCCATTCCACATGAGCAGAAGACGCGCAGAGTACCTATGTACTCCTCGGTCACAGAGGAGACAGAACACGGATTTATACGTTTTTCGCAAGACACAAAATTTTTTATTCCAGAAGCAGGTCAACGTCATGAAACCGTATGAATACACATGGATGTGGGAGACAAAGGAGACCATAGTTAAGACGTATGAGTTCTTCCTCGACGTCGCCAGATCGCTTGAGAAACATGTTGTAAACAGCGAATTCGCCTGGGTGGGGGTCTGTGAAGGACCCCGACTCTGTGCAGGCGTCCTGCCTGGGGTAGACCCAATGTACGCGCTTGAGCTGACTGAACTGTCTCCAAACGACGTGACTATCCAGCCCAACACCCCGCATCCATCGATCATGCCACTGATGGGCGATGCGATGTCTACGTGCGGCTTCCGCACCCAGAGGTACAGGCCAGTCGTTGCGGGGGTGGACATCGGCAGTTGGAACCGCAACTGGGGGGTGGTCATCCGCGGTTGCACCCTCGGCTTCTTTGCGAGACGTGAAAACGACATAGGTATCATTTCAAACAACCACTGTACAGTATATAGCATGTGCAACAGAGGGGGGTACTACGTCACGCAACCGGGGGCCATATGCGGAGGCACCCAGCAGGACAAGATAGGCGAGAACCCAGTGTATAAGGACTATGGCAGGGATCAGTGGCTCGTAGACGCGGCGTGGGTCAAGCTGGAGGTGCCCTACAAACTAGCTGTGTTAGACGAGGGAGGCGTCGAGAGAGAGCCGCAGGGCTCCGTAAGAGACCCCCAGCCAGGCGAGACGGTGGTTAAGTTCGGCCGCGGGGTCCACACCTTCTCCACAAGACAGGGAGGGGTCAAGGCCATAGGGGTGCGAGTCGGCGTAAACACAGGCTGTGGCGTGTTGTACTTCGCAGACCAGATCCTCACGACATATATGCTGTCGCCTGGCGACTCCGGGTCTGGACTCTACAGCGACAAGCTAGAGCCCGTGGGGCTGAACTTCGCCGGTAGCTCCGTTGAGAGCGTGGCCAACCGCGCCGTGCTTGTAGAGAGGGAGCTCGGAGTCAAGATACTGACTAAGTCTGTCGCGCCGCCATTGCCGCCAGGCACGTTACCACCGTATGTGTTGCCGATTTCGGTGGGCGTGGCGTCTTTCATGGCTGCGCTCTACACAACGCGTTAGGGTCACTTAACGCGTTGTATGACCCCCTCCCCGTCCGATAAAGTTTATATTTCAGTAACTCTTTTTTCACCATGTCGCTAGACTGGAAAACAATACTAATAATCGCGGTGGTGATAGTAGTCGCGGCATTGGTAGGGGTTCTAGTGGCGAAAGCGTTCAAAAGATAAAAACATGTCCGCAGACATGTCTATGGAGGCGGAGCTCCAGAGGTTCATTCCCCAGATATACAAGAACTACAGCGTAGATACAGTTCCAGACGTAAAGGCGGCGATTTACAGAGCCATTGTCACGTTGTTTATGCGGCAGTGTCGCAACGTAGATCCCCAGCTCGAATGCGTCGCAGTCCCCGCCAATCCCAAGACAGACTTCGGCGCTGGGGGCAGGTACGTTGACGTAGTGCAGACAAACGCCTACCAGAGCGACGACTGGGTGGCGTCAGTGAACCCAGGCATTACCGACATCTTAGCGGTCAGGTTGAAGCCCGACACAGCCGCTATAGCGATTGCTGGATTCGCGGTTGAGACAGACGAGACGCTTAAGTCCCGGATACCAGTTGTGCGGATAAACATCTACCAAGACTTGACGAAACAAAAACCGGTGCGGACGCTCAACATGTTGCTGTCCACGGCGCCAATGGACCACCCGCTGGCGTATGCCATGTTTCCAGAGCCGATTATAGTGGGTCCTGGGAAGGAGCTCGTAATTGAAGTCGTCGCAGACGCTAGGCTCACATCGCCACAGCAATACGTAGTCATGTGGCTTCCGCCGATAGTGCTGACGTCTAGAAGACGCGTCGGCTACGTCTAAACCCATGCTTTTTTTGATATTCCTCGCCATTTCTGGCGCACTCATGTTGCTCGAATATGCGAGACGAAAGACGCTGAAGCTTAAGACAGTTATCCAGTACACAGACCTCTCCCACATCGCCTTAGCTGCGCTAGCTGCAAACGCAGTGACTGAAGGCCCTGCAGGCATAGCGGCCTCCGCCATACTCACCGCTCTGTATGTGGTGTACCAGCTGTTCCAAGACCGTAGCCCAAAGGACATCGCTGTATACACTGGCGCATACGCCGTCGTTGTGGCGGGCAAGCTGGGCCTAGGCACACTTCTACACATATAAGCCACACCCCCTTCTTGCCATGGGCAAAAAAGCTATAATAACCTCGCTGGAGTTCCCCACGTCTGCTGTGGTGGGGATGCGGATGCCAGTGAAGATAACTGGGCGCGTCACAGACAACGACGACGAGAGGACTGCGTTTTTCGTGATGTTCTACTATATAGACGGTCCCGCGGGCTCCGTGGAGACCAGCTGTGGCGAGATGCCCGTATGTCGCCACCGTGTTTGCATCACCTGTGGCAAATTCACCGAGAGGGGAGTGCCTGTGGGGACTGAATTCACATACGAGGGCTGGGTGAAGTACCCAGCTCCTGGGCAGTACAAGTTCCGCGTCGTGGCGGGGTGGTTCATCGACCCCATAGCCTATGACTTTACAGACAGACGTGATGTGCATGTGTCAGTCTCGCCGCCGCCAACCCCGTCTCCAGCGCTACCGCCCGCCATAGACGCGTTGCTAGTGGTTGCGGCTGGCGCTTCTGCATTCCTCTCCTCCTTTATTAATACGTATTTAAGACTTCGGCGTAGGCGCTAATAGTTAAAAATAGGCAAGATCTTCCCTTACGTGAAGAAGAGGGAATATGAGATAGTCACCTTTACTCTGTCTAGGCGCATGAGACGCGTGTTGAGACAGTACGCCAAGCTGAAGAAGAAGCCCATGTCTGAAATCGTCGAGAGGGCGCTGTATGAATACTTCCTACGCCGCAAGCCGACGCGTCGGATGCTAGAGCAACAATGAGGATTGTTGCGGAAACGCAAGTAAAGAACCAGTGCGTACAGCACTTCATCGACGCATATAGACGTCTAGCGCCTCCGCTACAGATAGACGGGCAACGCATCTACGTCGCGTGGGAGGATTGGGATACCGATGGCCAAAACAAGATACAGTACGAATCTGAGGTTGACCTAGCAAATAGCACAATTCTGATCTACTACTACGACGGGAGGAGGAAGAAGAGGAAACTTTGCAAGTCCCGCATATCTTCGTTCGATTCACAGTTTTTTCAAGGCTTGATGTATCCAGGAAAGAAGAAGGTGTATCTAAGATACACCAAATGTATCACAGACAGTTTTTGCCTAGTACCTATCCACTATGGCGGATACCCAGCTCTCGCAGTAGCGATGAGGGACGAGAAACTGGTGAGACTGGTGCCAAGCTGGACCGTATTAGATACTGTCTACTTCGCTGACACAAACGTAGACCTCTCGCCCCCACTGCCTGAGGTTGAATATAGCGAGGAGGAGCTGAAGAAGGCGGTGCAGGATGTGGCTAGGTACGGCGCCGAAATAGGCGTCTTAGCACTTCTGCCATACATACAGATGCATGCAACTAAGCGCTACGTTCCGGTGGTTGTCGGCCCCATGCGTACGGGGAAGACCAACACCTTGATGTACATCTACTCTGCGTGGCCCCAGCCAAAGCGGTACATCTCTACGCCTTCCACCGCCGCGCTGAGAGATAGCCTGATGAGGAGCCACGTGGTGGCGGACGACATAGGGGAGGACCTGGGGCGCTACTTCGACTGGCGCATAGTGATACCGTACTTCGAGCGGGGCACAATCACCAGACTGAAGACGCAGACCATGCGCGAGGTTGCGTACATACTACACGGAGCACTTGTGATGGCGACAAATGCCCCACGCGACGACATCAGAAGCGTGTCCAACAGAATACGGTACATACACGGAGACAGAGTGCCTCCTGGCGCCGAGACCGAGTCGCACCCACAGCTCTCCTGGCTAGCATTCAACCCCTTTATATATATGGCACAGCCGCCATGGCTCTCAGCCATAGACGCGGCGACCTCGTTGCTCTTTAACAACCCACCACCGTCGCAACCACAACACAACCCACTAGACGAGCCCTACATGGCGTTCGCCGCTCAGCTTTATTCCAAACTCGCCAGACTCTACGCGATACACAGCAATCCATGTGGCGACCCAGAGAGCGGGGAGTCGCCATCAAGACACTTCAAGACATTTGAAGAACGGGGATACATAACGTTTCGGCTGGAGACTTTTGAAAACCCCATGTATAGAAACAAGACAGTTACCGTCGCCAAATCAGTCACGTTACGAGATACGAAGACTGTCACGAGATCCATCTCCCGCACGTCTGAGCACTATTCAGTAACAGAAGTCAGACTGATAATCGACTACTTCAACCTGCCTATCGAAATACTGTGGAAGGGAAGCCACTACTACGTCGCTATACCTTGCGAAAAACTGGAAGAAGTCTACACGCGTCTGAAGACAATAGTTAAATAGTTTCTTTACAAAACCCCTTCACCGTTGCTGGATATAAGTCCACCATATATGGAGCCCACGTCGGACAGAACACATCAACAACTTTTTCATAATTAGCCAAAACAGGAACGTCAATCTAAACAATGTAAAAAACAAAACGGTTAGACACGTACCCAAGACTCTCTGGGCTAATGTAGATGAGGTCACGATGAATGTAAAGAACAAAAGCAACGTCGTGATACTCTATATATGTAAACCAAATGGCGTAATACACAAAGAACCATTTTTGACCACGAACTTACATATAGAGTTAATTTGTCATGTACATATGGCGACACTTCCGTTGTAGCGACATATGTAAAAGACACGTCGCTACACAAAGATATAGACCAAATACAGATCAAACGTTGTACAAGGGCATCCCCCTTATATGTAAAGAGTTCAGAGTTGAAAGCGCATATAATATATAATATATAATATATTCCTGGAACAAAAATTCCCGCCGTTGTGTTCCCTTGTAACTGATGTGGCCATTGAGATGTTGTTTTTTGTCTAATCCAATTGCGCCATGTCTCTTGTTTGATAAACTTAGCGTTATCCATTGCGTAGCCAAACTCTCCATTGTACACTGAAACTCCCTATCCATGGTTCACTGAAAGATATCTCCAGAAACCTATGTAGAGGGGGCTCTTTACGCCCCTACGTCACACGGAGAAGTATGTAGTAAATATGTAGTGATGTGTTGAGATGAGAAGTGCGAAGTAGTCGTAGTGGAGACGCGACGCGACGCACGTAGATGCATCGTTATGCATGTTGCGCTGAGTATTTAACGTTTCTCCCACGTGCAACTGTTAAATAACTGTCTGTGTATTTGCTAGTGCATTCTGTTAGAGAGAGAAGACTGATAGAGGGACTTGCAGAGGTGATGGATGCAAGACTTTTGGCTCTTTCCGCTGTGTTGTCTATACGCCCGGTGAAGAAGTACATCACCAGAGTCAAGCTGAGGGGTGGCGTAGTCACGTCGCTGGTGTATTGGGTGGCTACGGAGTGGGACGGTTGCGAGTTCTACGTCAAGATCTACAGGAAGTGGGGCGTGGACGGGGTGTTGAGACCGGTGGTCGGTCTCAGTCACGTGGCGCTGTGTGGTGGCAGACTGCTGTACTACCCAGCGGTAGATGTAGACAGCGGCAAGACCCCTCCCAAGAGATACATGGAGCAAGCCATAGTGTATTGGGAATACGTATCCGCGGCGAAGGGCAGGCGGGCGTGGCACATAGTCCTGTCTCCTGTCTTCACCAAGTCGCAGGCGATTAAGCTGATGCGTCGCTACGACGACAACAGACATCTGAAGTACGCCCACATGCCGAGGAAGGCGGACTACTTCGACTTCGCGGTGTTGCGGGTAAGTAGCTACGCCCACTGGCGCGAGTGCGTCACCGAGACGAGGTTCTCAGACGACCCCATGGCGAGACTCCACAAGTACCTACGCCACATATACTGGGCAGGTTGGTCTAGACATGCCTGCGAAGACTGAGGCGGAGGAGCTAGTAGAGGAGTTTGAGGACAAGTTAGAGAGGTGGGAGAGGGAGGGCAGAGACACCGAGGGTCTTATAAACGACGTGGAGTGGCTTGAAGGCATCTACCACAACGTTAAGGGAGACGCGGCGCAGGCTACAGAAGACTGGTGCGCCTTCGTCTGGGCACATTTACGCAGGAAGGGCATCGAGGAGGAGGAGGCCAAGCTGATATGCATATGGCGGGCGTGGGCCATGCTGAACTACGTAGATGAGCTGGAGTACGCCTCTGAGTACATGGCGACCCATGGCGTGTGGGCCATCCTCAAGGGCTGGCTTCTGGACTACATATGGCTAGACGGAGACTTCACCGACATGATACCCAGACACATACGGAACGAGGCGTGGGAGGAGGTGAGGAGGGAGACGGACTGGCAGATCTCCTACCCACCAGAAACGTTCGGCGTCTTGTTGCGCAAGCTGGCGTCCTACTGGGTGAGGAATAGGAGTAGGTACGAGCAGGCAACTCCAGCCGAACGCTACGAAATAGCAAGGACGCTGGCGCCCAGGTTGATAGAAGAGATGAAACAACATCTGTGCTCCCCGCCGAGACTCGGCTACGGCCCATTTAGGCCCAGGTCGCTTGTATTCAACGTACGTGCCATGGAAGACGCGACGAGAGAGACCGGGGAGACTGACCTAGAGGACTTCTTGGCGAATCTCAGGCGCAGACTAGACGTAGAGAGCAGAAGAGTCAAGAAGTGGTGTTAAAAAAATTTAAAACTGCGACCATATAGGTTGCCATGTCGTACACAGTTAGGTTCTGCAACGCCAACGACCAGTGGACACGTTATTTCGTCGTGTGTGTAGACAAGACGTGGGGCTCCCCCGGGTGCCAGCCGTGGACTGGCGACTGGGTGTACGCAGGCGCCGCACCCAGAGGAGAATGCATAGCCAGCCCCTCCTTCACGCCGACCAGGGTGCTTATGGCAATTACCTCCTCGGATGGCGGCTACTACTACTCGGTGGAGTTTGTAGACTCCCAAGGCAGGGTTGTCAGGAGGTGCGACCGGGTAGACAGAAACAACCCGTGCTACCTAGACGTGAGACAACCACCCCCGACGCCCACTCCTACACCCACTCCACCGCCGCCCACTCCTACACCCACTCCACCGCCGCCCACTCCTACACCCACTCCACCGCCCACTCCACCTCCGCCACCTACCCCTACACCACCCCCAACGCAACCTCCTCCTACGCCTACTCCAGGCTCAGATTGGCTGATTATTGCAATACTCATTGCGTTGCTTGTGGTGTTGATTTTGGCGTTAGTTTTGCTCCTAAGAAAGAAGTAAATTTTTTTAACACATAAATATCGGTGCGTAAGTATACAATATGCCATGTCAGTGGAATAGGGAATTCTACGACACGGGGTGGAACAAGGTGTGTTTCCCAAACCCATGTAACGGGCCTGCGTCTGCCATAGGTTTCGAGGCGGTCTCCACAGGCGACCGGTGGGACAGACTTGTGGCGGTTGCCATAGACGGCGCCGAGTTGCTTAGGTTCATCACGCCATTTGGAGGTCGGATATCTGGAGAGCTCAAGCTACCGCAGGAGCTGTGGGATGCCACTAGAGGTAAAGAAGTCTGCGTCCTCTTCACCACCTTCGCCGTTGGGGGCGGCGGCTGGAGGCTGACAGCTAACTACGCGTCTCCTAGCGACTCTCGTTTCCCTAAAGTTGTCAAGTATCCTCTGTGGTTTGTGGAGTGGATCACATCTCAGAAGAGGACTTTGAGGGGGCGCATAGGGGCGCGCATAGACGGGTTTGTGCTAAACATGACGGGGCACAGGAGTGAGGAAGGCGGTGGCTTAAACAGAATATATGTCTTAAGGGTAGACGGTAGGGAGGTGTGGAGACAGACCTTCCCGAACTGGCGCTGGAGACCTGGGCAGGGCGTAGTCCAGCCCATCTATATCAGCTACAAAGGCTACGCTGGTGATGTGGAGCTGACGTGTGAAAACTGTGGCGACATATGGGTGGTGTCTGGCTGGGCGTACAGCCTGCACAGCCCGACGACAACGCCATTGATGCTGTTGGCAATAGCTGGGGCGACGTCTGCGTTTGTCTCTGCATACACAACAAGTATTTAAAAACAACCAGAATATAAGTCTATGGTCGAGTTCTATCCGACGCAGTACGAGGGGGGTGTAGCCGTTGCGGCTTGGAGAGGTGGGTTTGCCTACGTGGCGCCTTTCTGGGGCAAGTACTGCCTGTACTCGCTTAGGGAGAAGAGAGAAGTCAAGTGTGTAGACATTCCGTTGCCGCAGTGCAGGCAGAGGGGAGAGAACTGCTGGGTGTACGGCGCACCAGTGTGGAGGTCTGTGTCTGGCAACGCGGTTGAAGCGGTATACCTCACCACGTTCGATGGCAAGGCGATAGTCGCGAAGATGGTGGCAAAGCCGACAGACATAAGTTTCGAGGTTATGAAGGAGGTTCCAGTAAATGCGTGGACAGGCTCTACGCTTGATGCCACATTTACATGGCCTAGAATGTGGGTGAAGGGCGAAGGTTTCGAGAGGAACTGCATCTATCTGGTAGACTTCGAGAGGGGTACGGCCACCAGAGTTGGGTGTTACGGGCCTGCGGGGTACAACATATGGCCCATGACTGTGTGGGATAAAGAGACGGAGCTGGGCTCCGGGAGGTGGTTGCTTTCCAGCCACCACTACTGGATAGTTGGCTCGTTTGCGTACCAACACGTGATTGAGCGCTACCGGGGACAGCCGTCTAAGTCCTACACCCAATATGATTCCTGTAGCGGCGCCTTCTCCGCCAACGACAAGCTCCTAAACGGACCGTGGCATGGCTACTCAATCGTGTGGGGCAGGTCGGGCGGCATAGGGAGCAGTTCATGCATACACGTGTTCCGGAAACCGTTCTCGGATAGGGTGGCCTTCTTCAGACACCCCATACCGGACAACCCAAAGTCTCTACTCCCGCTCTACGCAGACAGGGACGGCTACACAGTGCTTGAGGTGCATGAGCACTACAGGTCTAGGAGCGGTAGCGCCAGGATAATGAGGATGGACTCCTCCGGGCTGAGGACGGTGGAGGAGTTGGGCAGTACTGCATGGAACGACCACGAAAACTACGTACACTACTACGACCCGACGACAGGCGAGGTGGTGGTCATCTTCATCGCTGGCTACAAGGCGCACGTGATAAGGTACAAGGGGCAAGACAACTACGCCACTGGCACGTCCCGCTCACTGCCTAGGTACTACCTTACGAATACAGGCGAGATAAAAGTGGTTGCTGCTGGGAGGTTGGTGGGATGCGAGCCAGAGAGCCAGTGCGAGTACGTATCCCCCACTCCGACTCCCACGCCATTGCCACCTACTCCGTCTTCGCTACTATTATTGGCAATAGCTGGGGCGACGTCTGCATTTACTGCGGCGTACTATACAAGTAGAAGCTAATCTTCTGCTAGAGCTAGCTGTAGCGCGATTGCGTTTGGGTTCTTGTAACTGGCGATCTGAGCCACCTCCTTTACGATGCCCTCGATAGTCTCTGGGACGTACTTAACTACAGCGTCTATCAAAGCGCCATAGAACTTGACTTCGGTCCCTAGCTCCTCGACTAGGGCGCGGAGCTCGCCAATCTCTTTAACGATCTTGTCTTGGTGTTGCTTGAAGTCCCAGATGGTGTTCAGCGCCTCTGCGACTTTACGCGCAGCCTCCTCGGGCGACATGTCTGCCAGAGCTCGCTCATCAATTCCGCGCTCCTTAAGCACCGCAGTCGCCAGGGGCATGAGGAGTTTCACAAGCTCGGCCGTAAACGCAGACATCCACTCCGCAGTTTTGCCAACTTGCGACGCCACTCGTTGAATCACTTCGCCAATGGCGCTCTCCGTGGCGATGCGGGTCTTCTGCTCCGTCCTGGCGTGGTGTTTCGTCTCCTTCTCAGACACAGGCACATACACGTAGCTGTAGACGTACGCCTCGAACTCCGACCACGGAATTATCCCGCCACACTTCTTCTCGTACTCATTGCGTGTAGTTGCAGAATGTACAGTGATACACTGGTACACTTGCTCAAGCCTGTCGGCAAGCTCAGGGTTCTCCCTCGCCAACAGCTCACGTACGATGGGCCAGTTCTCCAAGAACCTCTTGATGATAAGCGAAGGCATGAGACAACGAAGATGTAAATATTTAACTATGTCTCCAATGTATGACATGCCATGTCCACCTAATGCGCCATGTGCACCCATTAATCAATGTTACTACGAGGGCGGTGTATGCGTACAAGACTGTCCAGGCAGAGACCCAACACAGTGGTGTTGTTGTCGAGTAAACCAGCCACCACCGCCACCACCTCCCACACCGACTCCGACACCCACACCAACACCTACACCCACACCGACGCCAGCGCAATGCCCGCCTGGTACCGTATGTACTGGCGTGTCAGAATGTAGAATGGGGGGTGGGCGTTGCGTCGCGTCTTGTCCGCTTGGATGCTGTTGCGACTACTCGCCACCACCTCCCACACCGACTCCGACACCCACACCAACACCTACACCCACACCGCCACAGGATAAGTCACGTATAACGTCGTACAGCGTTTCGAATTACAACCCACGCGTGTTCGACTGGATTAGGGTGGACTTCAGCGCACACATAGAATCTACGAGCAACAGATACCAGCACTGCGTCGGCATAGTGTACGTAGATGGTCCCACGCCGACAATAGACGTGCTTGTGCCATTTCCAGGCGGAGAGGCTCCACATCAACTGTCAAAGGGTCAGGGGACATATACATGTGTAGCGGAGATATATCGTGCTTGCTACAGCTGGAGCGACTACAGACGGTTAAGGTTTAGCAAAGAGGGGCGATACATTCTAAGAATAGTGGCTGGCTACGCCGCTAGAGGAGCAGTACAAGCAACAGACTACAGAGACATATACATCAACGTACAACCGCCACCGCCCACGCCTACACCACCTCCGCCACCTACACCCACTCCACCTCCACCGCCACCACCGCCACCGCCCACGCCTACACCACCTCCGCCACCTACACCCACTCCACCTCCACCGCCACCACCGCCACCGCCCACGCCAAGCCCGACTCCAATGCCTACAGATAAGACTCTGTATATAGCACTGGCTATATTGGGGGCAGTGACGTCGTTCGCAACTGCGTACACAATTTCATAAGACATATATACATTTTTTCGGTCATAACACATGTCTTCTGAATGCCCGCCTGGTACCGTATGTACTGGCGTGTCAGAATGTAGAATGGGGGGTGGGCGTTGCGTCGCGTCTTGTCCGCTTGGATGCTGTTGCGACTACTCGCCACCACCTCCCACACCGACTCCGACACCCACACCTACACCCACACCGACGCCTACGCCTGAGTGTCCAAGTGGTACAATTTGCACTGGCGTCTCTGAATGCACATTAGCTGGTGGCAGATGCGTCGCGTCTTGTCCGCTTGGATGCTGTTGCCAGTATCCGCCACCGCCGTCTGACAACGCCATTGTGTACAGCTACAACATCAGCACTAGGAATCCGTACGTGAACCAGCCAGTGAGGATTAGGGCGACCGGATACATCACTGCTTCGAGCAGGCGGTACGACTTCGTCGTCGGGGTCGCGTACCACGACGGCCCAGCCGACAGCATAAACTCGCCATGCGGACCGCTGAGGAAGGGCTACATGTGCTACACAAGGGCGCCGAACAGAAACGTCGGCACCACGTGGACGCATGAAGGCGATTACGTCTTCCTCTGGCCTGGCACATATGAAATACGCATAGCCGCTGGCTACATTGTAGACAACGTAATATATGTTACACACTACAGGGCCGAATACATTTCTGTCCAACCACACCCACCTCCTACGCCCACGCCTACACCAACACCTACACCCACTCCACCTCCACCGCCACCTCCACCGCCACCACCTCCGCCACCAACGCCCACTCCGCAACCTCCTTGGTGGCTTATTGCCATGTTTATAGCTATGATAATGATGATGGCTACTGTCATTGCTGTCGTTGTAGCTAGACGCTAGGCTTAAATTGACGTAGAGATTTTCTCTCATGTTTAGAATGTTCAGACGGAATAACGTAGTGCTAGTAGACGAGGAGAACAAGAGACTTTTCGTTAAGGAGGTTGACAGCTACGCGTTGCGGATGCAGACAGAGGGATGGGAGGTCCACGTGGTGGGCGAGCTTAGGTTGATGACTGGCACAGTAGTTAGGTGCTCCCCCCCTTTTGGAAAAGACGGAAAATACTACACGGCGGCTCACTGCGTAATGGACTCACCGCCCTTCTTCGCAGACTGCGTAAGCGGTCTGTACTACCCCCAGGTGAAGAGGGGCAACGTAGTTGAGAAGAGCGACTTGGTGCCATATGGCTGGTGGTGCTGGTTCCAAGACTGCATCAACAGGCACGACTACGCAATAATAGACGTAGGCAACGAGGGAGACCAGCCTCAGCTGATACTATCCATCGGCTCGACAGATGGGCGACTCGCTGGATTCACTCCGGTGCCAAACTACAGAGAAAACCCGATAGGAAGACAGATTACATACACGTCGTATGACTACTTTGACATAGCATTGAAGAAGATTACGACGAAGATAATCGGCAGAGGCAAGGCGTGGGCAAACGGGCCCAACAAGCAACTATATCAATTCGAAGTCTACTACGCATACGACCCGACGCGGACGCTAGCGAGACCAGGCTACTCTGGCTCAAACGTCTACGTTTTGTGATGTACTTGAGAATTGCATATCTAAACCCTCCTAGGGTTTTTGCACGCGTCGAGGGGGGAAGCGGCGTGGTCTGTCTGTGCTTGGTTGACGTCAACAAAAACGTTAGGTGCCAGTGCGATCAGTACAGCGGAACATGGGAGAGGACAGTAGACCCAGGCGGGTGGCTGTACTACCCAGTTCTGTACGCTTGGGGTGGCAGGCCGCTGACAGCCGCCGCCCTATCCGCTGGGCCGATTGTAAACATAAGCAACACGGCGTCCGCTGAGACGTCTATATCGCCAGACCAGTTCAAAGTGGCTGTGTCTCAGCCCAGGTTCGACATAACCTCGGTAGAGTATGCATATGGCGAATACGCCGACAGATCGCGCAGAGATCTCTACGTGCAGTGGAGCCGGCGTCTCCTATCGACGCAGGCCATGCCTAAGACGGCAAGGGCGACATACCGCCTGAGATACGTCCTAGACGTACTTAGGTACAAGATACCGGTGGTGTACGTAGCCACTACGCCGTCTAGGGGAAGCGAGACGTACGTCGCAACAGCACCGACGCAACTAGGCGCAGACTTAGAAAACGCAAAAGCTGAACTGTTGTGTGGCGGGCAGAAGGCTGGCGAAGTGTCGCCACCAGCGGTGGGCCACATACCGACGTCATCCTGTCCACAGCCTAGGACGGTCAAGATCCACGCCAAGACGCAGATTGTAGTGCAGTACGTAGCAGGCAATAAAGTTTACCACGAGTGCATCACAAGCACCGAGTGTCCAGAGCAGGGCGCCCCACCGCCGCCATCTCCCCCCGCCCCACCGCCGCCGACATCTCAATTAGAGACTTTGTTGATGACTGTGGCAGGCGCAGTGGCTGCATTCACATCGTCGCTAGAGACGTCAACATGAGATACGTCTTCTTCGTCTCGGTGGGCCCTGGCGAGAGCTATTGGGCTCTCCACTACACTCTCTCCACCCTCTCCACAGCCGGTAAGGTCTACGTCCACTTCGACACACGGGAGGAGTACCAGAGACACAAGGAGACTGTAGACCAGTACGCCGAGACTGTAGTGATTGCGCATAAGAGGAAGGGGCTGGCGCAGGGCAGGAGCTGGGCCGTTGAAGAGATCCCAGACCTTGAGCCAAACGCCGACTACATATGCACAGCAGACAGCCACGTAGTCTTGCTGAAGTCTTTCAACTGTAGAGGTGCTGTATGCGACGTCAAGAGGTGCGACTACCCGCCAGAGAGAGATGACAACCCGCACTCAGTACTGCCATGCACCGGGCACTACGGACAAGCGTACTGGAACTTTGCGTACCAGACGTTCATCTACAGTTGCAGACACAAGCCATTTTCATACAACCCGCTCATATGCATAAGGCGAGATGTAGCTAAAGCCGTGCGAAACCTCTACGCCAAATACGGTCTGCCAGTAATCCCATGGGAGGAGTACGGGGCAGACCAGCAACAGATCTACGTCTCAGCCTTCCGGCTATATGGCTTAGAAGAGACAGAATGCGTCGAGGGAGAAGGTGGCAAGCCAATCTATTTACACAGAGCCAACAGGACAGACCACCCGTTCTGGAAAAACAGATGGACGCCAGAGAGGTTGGCAAAATACGTCACAGCCAGGTCCTGCTTCCTCAAGCTACACTACCCAAGGGAGCTGTGGCCCCTAATCAACAACGAGCCTGCGTCGTGTCCAATACCCGACGACGTGGTGAACCGCATAAACGACGAATTCCGCTATGGCTATGCTGACTTCCTGCGGTGGTTTAGACGATATGTCAGTGGACAAGACATGGAGCTGTTTAGAAGGGAGGTAGCGACGTTAGGTCTAAGGTTTTAAACACACGCAGACACGTATGTACGCATGTACAAGATGTCAAGATAGACCTAAAGCGGTGGGCTGAAATGTTTTTCCGCAGAAACCCGAAACTCGCCGACTCGGGGGAGGTGTGCATAGGCGTGGACTATGTGGGATACTGTAGCTACGACGCAATGGCGTGGGGTCTCCTTCTACTGTTCAAAAACGCAAAGAGGGCGGAACTTATAGTGGAGGGCACAGACGAGCCAGAAAGACTAAAGGAGTTGCTATACAGAGTACTCGCAATGGACGTAGAACCGTAATGTTAAATGACAAGAACTACCAGAGAATGAAAGTTTTTATAAACAAGATGAAACACATAGACTATGGGCAACTACTATGGCTGGCATTTGGCAGAGAGGAGGTGGCAACGTGTGGCTGAGGGGTGGCGGATTTGGGCGGAAGGATTGCAAGAGAAGTGGCGGGTTTTTGTCATGAAGTTTATTGAACACAAAAGCTTTTAAATATGGAAAAACCGTAGACACATGAACGTTCTGGCAAGAATACTAGGTGCGTTTCTGCTGTCTCTACTGTTTGGTCTCGCTGGGTATTTTGTGGGAGTCGCGGTGCAGTGGGTGTTCGCCACGGTTGTTGCGGCCGGGCTCGTGGCAGGCGCGGTGGGTGCCATTCTAAGGATAACGCCGATGGACTTCATAATGGTGTGGCTGATAGGCGTAGTGTTGTTGCTAGCGTCGACAGGCCCCTACGCTTTGCTAGCCATCATCGGGTACGTACTAGCAGTGTCTGCCCTCTTTGCAATAGTAAGCAACATGTACTTCATAGTGAGGATCTCGGAACTCACCGACGAAGAGAGGAAGGCGTTGCTAAGGTTCTAAAAAATCCCTTTTTTATTAGGAAAGAGATTTGTAGGCTTTTTCAAGCGCATCTATTACGTCGTAGACGCTGTCGCCAGTCCACATCTGCACAAGGTTATGGATCACCTCAGAAATCGCCCCACCTCTTTCCTTCATCCCATATGGGTCTCTGCACTCACAAAACTCGTCGTATGTAAAACCTACTTGGTCGTACAGTTGCGCCACCTCCCGAAGCGTCTGTGCGCTTTATAAACTTCACAAGCCTGCCATCGCGGGTAAATATGGCAACGCCATAGCCCATCCCATGGAAGTAAATGTAGTTGCCAATGGTCTTAAGCGTAGTCTCGTTTCCGCGAGACCTAGACACTGAAAAAAGACACTTGACTCCAATCATGCGTATATCTGCAATACCACAAGATGTGGCTCTTCAAGCTCGACCTTATACGGTAGGTCTGTTTTGATGAGCTCTGTCACTGGACACTCATATGCGTGGTAGAACTCCAAGTGGTAGTAGTTCTTATTCGCGCTTGGAGCCGCCAGCTCTATGTGGCCCTGGAGGTCGTAGACGCCCTGTCCGACAGACCACACGAGGTAGAACGTAGCATCTCTGACGTCGCCATATTCGTCTGGCTCCCACTTCCCACCGCCTATGTACTCGACTTTTACCTCCCCAGCCCTGGCGACACACCCAATCTTTATCCTAGACATGACTTTCTTAGCCCACTCAGGCTCGACAAGCCTGCGTGCGTTGCTAGCCAACACGCCAGTAGCCAGCCCGCCGAGAAACGACCCGACACCTATAGTTACGCTCTTCCAGTTCATGACTGCCTATGACGTAAAAAAATATAAGGTTTTAGGTGCTGATGACGCTAGACCTTGTACTCCTCGTATATTCTCCCCTTTACGTAGAGTAGCGCCCTGGCCTCGTATATCGTGATGGGACTGGATGTCGGGTTGATGAACTCGACAGACGCAGACTCAATCTCGATCTCGAAGTTTGGCAACACGACGGCGTTGTATATACGCGACACATCATCGAATTTGCTAGTGCAGATGTATGCAGAGGGGCATATGAAACCGTATTGATACAAGAGACGGGGAGACACCTCTGTGTATTCGCCGTTGAGCGAGATGTGGAACACTACGTCTGGCGAGTCAGCCACAACGTGGCCGTAGACAGGCATGACGGAGTCGGCCACGAGACGGCCAGCTACGACTTTGGCCCCTGGGCGCAATACAAAATCTCTCAACGTATACACCTTAGCCACTCCTTTGGCGATCATGGGTTTAGCAACTGCCATATTAGGAACTGTACACAGATTTATAATTCCCGCTGTCGGCGATCAAGACGGGGGCGGGGGCAAATCTACATGGGCATCATGAGCCACCGCATGACACGCGTCGGCTGGCCACGGACCCAGGCCCCCGCCCCAGCAGTCTAGTTTTTCCCAGTTTAAAAGCATAACTACATCAAAGATTTAACTATACACTGTTAATACTCCATGGCTGAAGTACTTGGAGTCATTGACTATGGCAGAATCGACAGGATACTTAGAGACCGCCTTGCGACTGTGTTTAACGAAGTGGGCAAATTGGTCCTGGTGGACTACACCACTGAGCCACTTGTAGCTAACTCAATGTGGGTCAGCGAAGTTGACGACGACCCAGCCACTGGCAGGATAGTCGGCACGGTCTTCGCAGACCAGCCTGGCACTCTATACGTCGAGCAGGGCCCGGACAGAACTAACTGGGACGTAGTTGAAAGCTTCTCGGTGCTAGCAAACGTAGGGTTTGGCTTCACTGTCGAGAAGGTCGCCCAGTACGTCAGAGTGAGGTACGTAAACGGCGAAACCGACCAGACTGTATTCAGACTGTACGTGTACGCGAGGAAGAGGGTCATATGATAGTCACAGACAGAACCATCAGAAGAGTCCCGTCTATAGGAGGGGAAGGGGTCACAAAGCTCAGCGAGCTGGAGATAGATGTAGACAAGGACTGGGCTGGTCGCGTCATAAAGAACTTGGGAGCTCCAGTCGACGCCAGTGACGCCATTAGAAAGATAGACCTAGACGCCCACAGAGTTACATCTCCGATAGACCACCCAGATGGCTCAATAACAAGAAACAAGCTGGAGTACCCGACTCAAGACGTAAGTTTCGCCTACCTAGCCAGCATAAATAAAGTCAGATACTGTTCATTTATGGAGTTAAGTTACCTTGTGGTCGCTAGAGATTCGTTCACAGACAAAGCCGTCTGGGCTGTTGTTCAGCCGAACACAATCCCAAAGGTTGTTGGTAGGCTCCAAAATAAAAACAACACCTATTTTTCCTGGTGCCATATACCACCAGTTACACGAGACCACATTCTTACAAGGATTGACAATAGGAGGTGGGTAGATCTCGCCGTTGAAGCCATAGACCTTGATCTCAGTGGTAGAGGTTTAGCGATCTCTATCAGCGGGAGCGTAGTCAAAAGTCTTAGGTACGAGCTTCCATCGCCAGTAGATCCGCTGGAGCTCCCACCGCCAAATGTGACTATATCAGCCGTTGATACTACCTTTGCATCGGGTTTCTACGGTTTCAGACCTATGAGAGAAAATTCGCCACATGGCGCTAGCGAGTCGGGCTCTGTGTGGCTCAAATTTCCGATGTCGCCAGTGCCACCAGCTCAAGCTATTTTAGAGTTTGATATTGAGGATACTGGTAATCCTAATGACCCATTTACTCCGTCTATGAGCAAGGACCTGGTTGAGATAAGTTCGCTGACAGGTCTGCCAGACTTCCTATATCGAGAAGCTAAAAGGTACAACATTCTAAAAGCAAAGGGTCTCACTGACGAGGAGATGGAGCTACTGCTAGGGTATGTGCCACAACACCAAGTAGATCTAAATGCAGTGACTTGGGGCGTCTTTGAGTTCAACCCAGACAAAGATTCAACAGTCGTTGTCACGACAACAAGAGACAACCCATACAAGCCAGGAGCCATAGAGAGACAGAAGGAGGGAGCTGAAGAGTGGTGGCGCCCACCTAGAAACTATTCAGAAGCTGTAGAGCTCTACAAACAGTTGAAAAAAGATCACCCGTACTGGCTTGCTGGCAAAGACAGTTTCGCATATCAAGTCCTCGGGCTGGAGGTCTTAGACTACATGCAGAACGTAGACTTCTACTACGGCGAGCTTATAGAGCACAAGACGCACTACAGTCAGCTTAAACAAGTAAGTGACGAAGAAATACACAATAGGATAAACGAGCTTATAGACAAGCTGTCAAAAGCTGAAGGGCTTTACAGAGAGAGACGGAAACATATAGCCAAAGCAAGAGAGATACTAAGACGCGGCTGGTAAAACTTGTCGTTTTTCTCGACGCCAGTGTGTAACTGTCGACACTTTTAGACTTTTCACACATCTGTATGTAACTGTACATAGTTGTATCTTAAAACACATATTTCTCGATGCCAGTGTACGTCCGTCTGCAACTTTAGACTTTTGTGTGTGTTTGTGTTTTGAGACATGCTTTTGTGTTTGGAGGTTTGTGTTTGTGTGTAGCTTTCGACTTTTGTGTGTTTTTGTGTGGTGTTTTGTGTATT
>Ga0081519_100021_pt1 | contig 37292 bp, 35 predicted proteins | sample ConSprmetagenome_FD_70987 | JGI IMG/M metagenome (GOLD analysis project Ga0081519, IMG submission 70987) | Hot spring microbial streamer communities from Conch Spring, Yellowstone National Park, USA - C T=80-84 v2 (version 2) | ecosystem: Environmental > Aquatic > Thermal springs > Hot (42-90C) ...
ATGGATTTAATCTATGCTACATCCGACGAGATTGTAAAGTCAGTTTTAAGTAAAATGTCCATGTACAATGTTGGAGCTATACCCATTCTTGACGAAAATAAACATCCTATAGGGATCATAACCGAAAGAGATATTCTTAATTTAGAACCTAACGACCTTGATAAAAAAGTTGTAGAAATCGGTAAAAAGAAGGTAATAACTATCAAGATGAACGAGCCTATTCTTAAAGCAGTAAACTTGTTTAAGGAACATGGTATCAGACATTTATTAGTAGTTGATAACGAAGGAAAGGCTATTCAAATTCTATCTCAACGAGATATGATCGATAATCTTAGTCAAACATATTCCGAATTTTTAGAAGAATCCTTAAGAAATTTTAGAAAATTCATAGATTTTATTCCTGAAATAGTTTTAGAGCTTACGGATTGTGAAAGGGAATGCAAAATAACCTGGATGAATGAGTTTGCTAAGAACAATCTTGGTGAGGATTATTTAAATAAAGAGATCTATTATTTATTTGATAGCAAGGTTTGGGATAGAGTCTACGGGGCATTGCTTAAGAGTAGATTTTTATACAAAGAAATAATCAAAGACAATAAAGGAAGAACATATGAAATCTCTGCAACCTACATTGATGTAGGAAAAAGAGAGGCAAAAATAAAAATCTTTCTTAAAGATTTAACATCCTACTTACAAAAAGAAGAAGAATTCCAACGGGAACTTCGTTTCTTAAAGACTTTTTTAGATAATTCTTTAGACCTAATTTTTGTCATCGATGAAAAGGGGAACATAGTTTTTGCTAATGAATCTTTTAAAAAATTTCTTGGTTATACAGATGACGATTTACAAAATTTAACGATCTACGATATTGTTCTTTTATCACCTGAAGAATTAAAGAAGAACATTGATTTGATATTTAGCAAGGGATTGATTATAGAAGGAGAAAGAAAATATAAAGACAAATATGGTAATGTTTATACTGTGGAAATTAAAGCTAAGGGGGTCGTTATTAATAGTCGTAAATTGATAATTATCAATGCAAGAGAAATAAGTAAAGAATTAGTCGTTAGAGAAGAATACGAAAAGCAGGTAAAAAGGTACAAAGAATATGTAGACTTTATTAATAAGATTGGATATCTCTCAGAAAAAGAAGACCTTTTGAAAACCTTGGAAGATACCTTTCTAAAGTATGCTGAGGTGTTTCATCTTTTTGAGTTTGATAATGAAGAAAAGAAGGTATTAAGCTCTTATTTGGCTGGGGATAAGAGTTGCTGGGAAGATTGTATGCAAGTTGAAATTGAAAAATGTCTAGTGTATAAAAGCGGGACTCCGCTAATTATTACAACTCAAGGGGTCTGTCCTAAATTGCCTTCATCATATTATGTAGTGTGTTTACCCATTCTTTTTGGAGGTATGGTTCAGGGTGTAATTAGTTTGGTTAGAAAAACACCCTTTCAGGAAGAAGAGGTAAAGTGGTTCCAAGACCTTATTCAAGTTTTTAGTTCAAGATATCATTTAGTAAAGCTAAAAACCGAGCTTGAAGAGCTTTCCGTCAAAGATCCACTTTTAAAGATTTTTAATCGCAGATTTATTCAAACTCTATTAGATAAAGAAATCAAAAGAATAGAAAGGCACGGAGGCTATTTTAGCATAATCCTTACCGACCTTGACGACTTTAAAAAAGTAAACGATACCTATGGGCATAGCATCGGGGATGAGGTATTAAAACTCTTTACCAAGGTTGTTAGTTCTCAAATAAGAGAGATGGATGTGTTTGCCAGGTGGGGTGGTGAGGAGTTTCTTATTTTTCTTCCTAAAACTACCAAGGAACAGGCTAAAATTGTAGCGGAAAGGGTCCGAAAAAAACTGTCTGAATCTTACCTATACATCGATGAAGCACGAAGGGTAAAGGTCACCGCCTCTTTTGGAGTGGCAACTTTCCCTGATGATGGAGTAACCTTAGATTGGCTTCTAAAAGTTGCCGATGAAAGGCTTTATAAAGCAAAGTCCTTAGGAAAGAACTGCGTGGTAAGTGATTAGTTCTAAAAGTTCTAAGGCTTTCATTGAACTAAAGAACGTCTACACAAACAACCTAAAAGGCTTTTCGGTTAAGATCCCTCTTAAAGCCTTAACCGTTATTGTTGGACCATCAGGCTCGGGGAAGAGCTCTCTTGCCTTCGATACTCTTGCCAAAATTGGTCTTCAGAGGCTTAAACATCTCCTAAACTACAGTTCACCAGTTTTAGCTGAGGAGGGCATAAAGGCAGAAGTTTCTGGGGCGATTCCACCCGTTATTGCTTTAGCTCAAGGGGTTAGAGATTGGTATCCTTATAAGCTTGTTGGCGAGCTTCTTGGTTTATACCCTTTTCTTAACAACCGCTTTATGCGAGAAGGGGAATACTTTTGTTCAGCTTGTAAAGGATATACTCGCTATACTCCTTTTACTGAAGTCGTATCCTTTTTTGAAGCCCTACAAGAAGGTACGAAATTCTATTTTCTTCTCCCCCTGCAAATGACCTCTAAAAAGAGGCTTAGGTATCTTTACGAGCAGGGATTTACAAGATTTTTAGTGGGGGAGAGGGAATGGGATGTGTCGGAAATGGGGTTTCCCCCGGAGGGCAAGAAAGTCTATCTTTTACTTGACCGAATGGTAAAGAAAAGCGAGGCTTTAGGACGGCTTTTTGAAAACATTCGCCTTTCTCGAGAGATAAACGGAGGCTTGTTTATTCTAAAGTTTCTCGATGGAGAAGAGCGGATTTTTAATCTTCAAGCAAACTGTGCCTTCTGCGGAAGTCCGCTTATAACCTTTTTTAAGAAATGTGAAGCCTGCGAAGGAATAGGTTATAAAGAAGGGAAGGAATGTCCAATCTGCAGCGGGCTAAAGTTAACTCCTCAGGTTCTTGAAAGTAAACTTTTTGGTAAAAAAATCAGGGAAATTTTAACCTTACCCCTTGGGGATAGCCTTCAAATCCTACAAAAGAGTCTTTTAGAAAAAGTGCAGAGGTTTAAGGTAGAGTATCTAAGCCTTTCTACCCCAGTCTTTAAGCTTTCGCTTGGCGAGAGGAAGGTCCTTGAGCTCATTTTACTCTTTTCTTTAGACCTTACCGACCTCCTTATAGTTCTTGATGAACCAACGCTTGGTCTTGATCTAGAAAGAAGGCTTATTCTTCTAAGCTATCTTCGAGAATTGGTTGAGATGGGCAATACCTTGGTTGTGGTTGAGCATGACCCCATTTTTATCAGGTCGGCAGATTATATAATAGAGCTAGGGTTTAAAGGGAAGGAAGGGGGCTATCTTCTTTATCAAGGAGAAACTTCGGAGTTTATCTCTTATGCGACAACTTTAACCGCTAAACTTTTAAGAGGGGAAGAAAAGATTGAAATACCTTATACTGAAGAAGGTGAAAAAAAGAGCTTAAGCATCGATGGGGAAGAGCTATCCCTTTTTCTTCAGAATATAAACTTATTTATCCCAGACTTTTCAAATCAAAACGAGAAAATTTTCATAACACTGATAGAAAAATTGAGAGAGGAAGGTTTTAAGATAATGTTTGTGGATGAGGTTTCTTCAAAGGTTAAGGATGAGGTTTTGATAAGCTATTTGAAGCTTTGGGATAGTCTAAGGGAGGTTCTTCTTCTTTTGCCAGAAAGCCGAGCCAAAGGATTAACCAAGAGACATTTTAGCTTTCATACTAAGGAGGGTGTTTGCCCAAACTGCCAGGGGAAAGGATATGTTTTCCAAGAATTTGAAGGGAAAAGGGAAAAGACAATATGTGAAGAATGTCTTGGTAGAAGGTTAAATCGGGAGGTTTTAAATTTAGTTTATAAAGGATATAAGCTGCAGGATATTTTAGACTTTACCATTGAGGAATTTAAAGAGGTCTTTGCGAGATTACCCAAAGTGCAAGAAATTTCCCTTTATGCGGAGAAAGCAGGAGTTGCTTATCTTCGGGTTTCTCAAAGCTTGAAAGAGCTCTCGGGAGGAGAAAGGGTCCGGGTAAACCTTGTTCGGATGTTGGTGGAAGGGGGGAAAGGGGATTTTTTAGTCCTTTTTTACCCTTTTCAGGGGCTTCATTTGAAGGATGTAGAAGGTTATTATGATTTTTTGCATTATTTAGCAACGAATAAACAGCTTACAATCATCATCTATGATCCGAGTCCAGTTGCTCAGATTTTTTGCCAAAAAGTCATCAATCCTAATCCTCAGGGAGGTTTTACTAAAGAGGAAATATTGAATTTATATAATTTGAATTTATATAATCTTTTTTACTTTAAAAATTGATTTTTAAGTTCAAAAGAAAAAGAATTAGCTTGTTTACACAAGCTAAATGAGAATTTTTGGATAATTTGGGGAGATTTTACTGAAACATAAACTTGACAGACATTAAAGGTCAATTATTAAAATTAATATTCTATTCTTGCTAAGGGGGAGGAGATGCCCCTAGGAGAAACCTTAAAGGAATGGTATCGGGTTATTTTTAAAGAGAACTATAGTCCGGTAGTTGGCGGTATCTTACTTGCTCTGTTGGTTATCCTTTTAGAGATGTGGCATTGTCCCTGGGGTATTGTTGGCGGGCTTCGTAATTGGGGAGAATGGGTTCTTTATGGAGTCGGACTTTTAGAGGAAGCACCGTCTCATCCACTTTGGTTTTATTCCTCGGTGCTAAACATAGGTCTTGTTCTTGGAGCTTTTATTTCAGCCTGTTTAGCCCAAGAGTTTGGGATAAAGATTCCATCACTACTTGAAATAATTAAAGCCGTAGTTGGTGGGATTTTGATGGGGGTTGGTTCAGCCTTTGCTTTTGGTTGTAATATTGAGGGATTTTACATGTCTATAGCTAATCTTTCAGCAAGTGGAATAACTATGTTACTTGGACTTATGATAGGTATTTTTCTTGGCATAAAATATTTTTTCTGGGAAAAAGAACGGTTTGTTTTTAAGTATGAACGAATAATTGATACCCGGAAAATTTCACCATTTTTGGTAATAATTGCTTTGTTGATTTTCTTATGGGGTTCTTATGTCTATCTTAGAACCGAAAATAAAGATGGACAATTTCTTTTAGGTTTATTGTTAATTAGCACTGCTATCGGTTTTGTCATACATAGAATGAGGTTTTGCATGGTGAACATCTTTAAAGAGCCTTTGTTTTCAGGGGACATAACTATGGCTAAAAAATTTGCCTTAAGTCTCTTTCTTGTCTCCTGTGGTCTTCTATTCACTAAAATGATGGATTTAAAAGATCCTTTAGCTAATGTTTATCCTACATTCTTTCAAGGGAGTTTAATAGGTGGAATAATCTTTGGTTTTGGTATGATGATAGCAGGTGGATGCGCTGCAGGTGTGCTATGGAGAATGGCAGAAGGAGAGATAAAACAATTTATTGTGGTATTCTTTTTTGCTTTGACCTACACTGTTTTCAGATATTATTTTGATTATGTTTGGAAAGTTTGGGATAAAGGTTTATTAGGAGTTTCAATTTTCCTTCCTAATTTGTTTGGTTATGTTGGAAGTTTTATAATTATTTCTATAATAATCTTTTTATGGTATGGTTTTATATTTTATAGATTAAAAGCTAAAAGAATTTATTGGAGGTAAAACTTGTCCCATCAATCAAGTATTAAAAGTGACGAAATTCTTGATTGTCAAGGTCTTTCTTGTCCTATTCCTTTATTAAAAGTTAAAAAAACTATCGATAGATTACAACCAGGACAGATTTTAGAAGTATGGGAGACAGATCCTGCTACAAAGATAGAACTTCAAAAATTTTGTGAGAAAGAGGGTTATAAGCTAATAGAAATAATAGACACAGAAGGGTATTTTAAAATGTTTTATAAAAAAGTAAAAAGGAGGTGAACTATGGCTAAGGATCCAGAGAAATTAGGAATATTTGTAACTTCACCTTTACATATGGATAAATTAGTAGAAATTGTTAGAGCAGCTTATCGAAAGGGTAAAAAAGTAAAGATTTTTTTTACTTTTAAAGCAACTTTATTAGTCCTCCATCCCTTTTTTGAAGAGTTAAAAAAAATTGTTCCTGAAGATGATTTAGGAATTTGTGCGGCAGCTTTTGCTTGCGAAGGTTTTGAACCAGAATTTCATGCTGCAGGACTAACTCAAAAACAGTTGACAACTCAATCTTTTCATGGTACAATTTTAGAAGAGGTAGAAAAGTACATAGTATTGTAGTAAAATATTTTAGGGAGGTATGAAGTATGAGCCTTAAGGTCTGTTTTTTAATAGCTAATAGGGTGTATATCTCTGATGGTATCAGGTCTGCTTTAGGTCTAGCGGTTCATAATATGTATTCTTATACATTTATTTTTTATCAAAAAATGCCACCTAAAAGTGAGTATCTGGAGGAGAATCTCGCTTGGGTGCGTGATATGGAAGGCGAAGTTTATGCTGTTGTAGATACCATGGATGAAGAGACCAAAAAGTATAATCTTGAAGAGTGGGGGCTTGCGGAAGCAACATTGGATGATGTAGTCGAAAGGATCCTTGAATGTGATTTTGTGGTGGGTTATGGTCTTCCAGCGCAAAAGGTTCCAGCTCCACCTCAGTGTGCTTAGAGAACACTTTTAGAGGAGGTAGATGAGTATGAAGATACTTTGCATATACCGGCACCAACAAAGTAAAGAAAACGAAGATATAAAGAGGATTGTTGAAAAGATAAAAGAAAAGGGACACGAAGTAGTAGAGTTTGACCTTTTTTCAGCTCGAACTGACGAAGATTTTGAGAGACTGATAGATTTAATCTGGGAAGCTGATAAAACCATATCTTGGTGGTAATAAAATAAATAGTTAAAAATATAGTTAAGCAAAAGGAGGGGGTAATATGAACGAAAAAAGAAATCAATTATGGGCGCTGGGAATACTGTTGTTTCTAATAATTATAAGTATTGTTTATTATCAAATAAATCATTACTTTATGTATATTGTGACTTATACTTGGTTTGGGGTGGCTTATGGGATGATGTTACAGTATGGTAGGTTCTGTTTTGCTTCTGCTTCAAGGGACCTATTTATAGCTGGAGTTCCAAGGATGGCTGTAGGTGTGATCATTGCGCTAATATTTTTTAGTTTAGTTCAGGCAATTCTTGATACCTTAGGTCACACCACCTTTCACGCTGCTCCATTTATAGGTCTTCCTATGTTTATATCAGGTTTAATTTTTGGGGTTGGTATGGTGTTGGCTGGAGGTTGTGCTTCAGGGTCATTGTATAAGGTAGGTGAAGGAAATATAGGTAATTTAGTTGCGGTGCTTTTTGGATTATGCCTGGGGCAAGCGATTTTTGTGGACCTGGGTGGAGTTTTTGATAAATTAGTGCCATCTTCTTGGGAACAATCTGCCTTATCAAAGGGGATTCCTTCATACATAGTTCAGGATGGATGGTTTGATAAGTATCTTGCAGGTTATGTGTGGAATAAACCTGCAATAAGGGTATCGGACCTTATTGGACTTCCAGAACCTTGGAATTTCTTTATTGGAAACTTTCTTCTTGTGGCAGTTATTCCTAGTCTATTGCTCCTTTTATTGATTTATGTAAAGTATGTCAGAAAGAGTTTCTTAAAGAAAAGAGCTAAAGCCAAGGGTGGTCAGACGAACATTAAAGATGAGTTAGCTGGCTTTTGGAGCATGATTACTGCATCCAAAAGAACATCATTAATGGGTGTGCTCATTGGGATAACTGCTGGGGTTCATATTATGGTGATGAAGGGATTGCAGTTAAAGTTTGAAGTAGGAAACTTTGGGGAGATTTTAACAAGATTGGGATATATAAAAGATGTCTCCTTAGTAGGCACTGTTTTTGACCCTGGCTATTGGTACATTACCACTCAGGAAGCTCAAATTGGAGCTTGGTTCCTTGAAAAATTAGGTTGGAACATGCATGATAATATCTTTTTTGCTATTAATAATGGTATTCCTAATCCGTTGTTAAACCCTGCCTTAATGATGTCAATTGGAATTATCCTGGGGGCTATGATAATGGCTCGTCTTAATAATGAATTTTCCTGGAAATTACCAAAGGGTGAAATGTGGTTATGGGCTCTGCTTGGTGGTATATTAATGGGTTTTGGTTCAAGACCATCCTTAGGATGTAACATTGGAGCTTTCTTTATAAGAGCAGCTGGTGGGGATCCAAACGGCTGGGTTTACGCTGCTGGTATGATTGCAGGGGCTTTTATTGGAGCAAGGTTCTTTAGTTGGTGGACTGAAAGAAAAATTCAGGTGTAATGCGTATGAATAGACGATTGCTCCATAGGTTCCACTGGGTTAATAAAAAAAGCGGATATGTTGGGGCGAGCGGAGGAAAGCCCTGCTACAACATTAGAAAACCTGCCGATTGTTCCCAGGATTGAACTTTTTATAGGACAAATATTGTATGCTCATACATTTACTAAAAACATAAAGGAGGTGTGGAGATGGCGGTAAAGTTTGAAAAAAAAGGAGAAGGAACCTATCTTTTGGATTGCAGGGGTTATGTTTGTCCTCATCCACAACTTTATACAAAAAAATACTTAGAAAAACTTGCAGAAGGAGAAATTTTGGAGGTTGTTTTTGATAATCCTTCTTCAGCTGAAACTATAATTCAACTTTGTGATAGGGAGGGGCACGAAATTTTAGAGCAAAAAAAGGAAGGAAAAGATTTCATATTCGTTATTAAAAAAGGCTAAAACTAATGTTTTAAAAAGAAGATTTAGTTTTTAGAAGAGGGGGGAATAATGGATAGAGGAGTTCGTTATTTAGTTTATGTAATTGTTCTGTTAGCGATTGGTCTAATAATTATTTACAGTCATACAGGATTACCCACAAAAGAAAAAGCACATGAAACAGTTGTGCCTGGTTATGGAGCGGGTGTTGTAAGTCCATTAACTCCAATGTTAGGCTTTGTTTCGCTACCAATACAACCAGGAGAAGAAGAAATTCCTCAGGGAGCTAATCCACAAATACTTGTGGAACCATCTGAATTAAAAAAACATTTAAATGACTGGATAATAGTTGACTGTAGAGAATGGGAATTGTATGAAATGGGACATATTCCTAATGCGATACATTTAGGTGAAAGTTGTAATGACTTTTTTAGAGAGGAATTAGAAATACCTGGAGTAGGAGTAGTTGGGGAGTTTAAGGTCCCCTCTGTAGAAGATCTAGAGAAAAGGTTGAGCGAAGTTGGTATAAGGATGGACAAGACTATAGTGTTTTACGATGCCGCAAAACCCTCTGAGGATGTGCCTGGCTTATATGGATTGATGGCCGGTTATGCTTTTGTCCCCTTTTGGTTTATGGAGTGGCTTGGTCATAAGGATGTTAGAGTTTTAAACGGAGGTATTGAGGCTTGGATAGCTGAAGGTTTGCCTCTTGAGGCAAAGATAAATAAGCTTCCACCTTCTAATTTTAAAGCTAATGTTGTAAGAAATAGGCTTGCAACCACTGAAGATGTTTTAAAAATAGCCAAGGGTGAGTTGAAGGCTCAATTAATAGATGCAAGAACGCCCGATGAATTTTTAGGTAGGGTAAAAGCACCAAGTCCCGCCGTTGCAGAGAGGATAAAGCGTGCAGGCAGAATACCTAACACTATTAGAAACATCCCTCATAGTTATATGTTCATAGACCCTCCTAATGACTTTAGACTTAGGCCGCTCTATCAATTGAATAGACTTTATCAGGGTCTTAATAAGGAAGAGTGGACAGTTTTTTACTGTGTAACAGGGACAAGGGCAAGTTTAGCCTATTTTGTTGCTCGTCTTCTCGGGTTTAAAAATCCAGCTCTTTATCATGATAGTTGGATTGTTTGGGGGAATAATGAAACCTTACCGGTAGTCAAATGATAAACTTTAATAAACTTTAGACGATTGCTCAATAGATTCCACTGGGTTAATAAAACAAGGAGGATATGTTGGGGCGAGCGTAGGAAAGCCCTGCTACAACATTTGGTAACCAGCCGATCGCCCCTAGGGTTGAACCTCTTATAAGCTAAACACTGTTTGCTCATACATTCATTTTATGTGGAAAATAGACAATGCCACAGAAAGAACATTTTAGGTCAAATATTAGAAATTAATTGAAAACCAAGTAGATTTTCGTATTGAGCGTGATGAAGAAAGAAATTATTATCTTAGGCGGAGGACTAGCTGGCCTTTCTGCAGGGTATCATTTATCTTTACTGAATAAAGATTTAATAGTGCTTGAAGAATCTAATCAAGTTGGGGGTCTTGCTAAGACCATTGAATATGGAGGCTTTCGTTTTGACTTAGGTGGGCATAGATTTTTTACTACAAATAAAGAAATTGAAAAACTTGTCAAAGATTTGTTGGGAGATGAGCTCTTAATTGTATTTAGAAGAAGCAAAATTTATCTTAAAGGTAAATATTTTGATTATCCTTTGAACCCTAAAAACATTATTGATGGGTTGGGAGTAAAAGAAGTATTAAAAGCTTTTTTTGATTTTTTGTATGAGAAATGTAAAATAAATAGAAACAACGCAGAGGTTGTTTCACTTGAGGACTGGGTTATTTCGCGATTTGGTAAACGTTTGTATGAACTTTTTTTTAAAGAATACAGCGAGAAAGTATGGGGAATTCCTTGTAATAGAATAAGTGCTGAATGGATAAGTCAACGAATACAAGGTCTTTCTTGGAAGTCCCTTATTAAAAGTGCTTTATTCAAACATTCAGATAGCATACCTACACTAATTGATAAATTCTTATACCCTTCACATGGAATAGGAAGAATTGCTGATAAACTTGCAGCAAATATAATAAAAGCAGGTAATAAAATCAATTTAAATTGCAAGGTAGAAAAAATAATTTGGGAGGGAGATAGGATTAAAGGAGTATATGTAAAAGAGGGAAAGGTATACTATTATATTGAAGGAGAAAAATTTATTTCTACAATTCCAATTACTTCATTAATTAAATCTTTGTTCCCAACCCCCCCTGATGATATACTAAAGATAACTTCATACTTAAAATACAGAAATCTTCTTTTAGTAGCAATTTTTCTTAATAAACCTAGGTGCACAAACTGTACTTGGATTTATTTTCCTGAACAAGAAATTCCCTTTGGAAGGATTCATGAACCAACTAATTGGAGTATTGATATGGCACCAGAAAAAAAAACTCTTATTGTTGCAGAGTATTTTTGCAATGAAGAAGATGAGATTTGGCAATTAAGTGAGGGTCAGTTAATAGAAAATACAATTATATACTTAGAAAAAGTAGGAGTCATAAAAAGGATAGAAGTTTTGGATGGAAAATTAATTAGAGTTCCTATGGCATACCCTCTTTTTGACACAGATTATAAAAGATATTATGCAAAAGTAATTGATTACTTAAGCAGGTTTAAAAATCTCTTTCTTGCTGGTAGAACAGGGATGTTTAAATACTACAACATGGATAAAGCAATCGAATCCGGAATTCAGGCTGCAAAAAATTCGCTGATAAATTAAGTATGAAGTGTGCTCTTGTAATTCCTCCTTGGAGACCTGAAGAGATATTCTCACCGAAAACAGTCCAATCTCAAATAAATTACTGGCAGCCTTTAGGAGTGCTTTATGTAGCTTCGGTCTTACGTCAGGCAGGACATGAAGTAAGGTTTTTTGATGGGAGCTTTCTCACTTATTCTCAGTTAGTGGAGCAAATAAGGACTTATAACCCAGAATTTATCGGGATTTATTCTACTACATTTGGCTGGCCTAAAGCAAAGAAGTTCGCCATGGATATTAAAAGGGAATTAAAAGATGCTTTTATTTGTGTAGGTGGACCTTATCCAATTGCTATGAAGGAAAAATGTTTCCATGATCCTGATTCTCAAGCGATTGACGCAATTGTAACAGGCGAAGGTGAGTTAACCTGCGTTGAACTTTTAGAAGCTTTAGAAAGCGGAAAAGAGTTGAAAGGTATAAAGGGGGTTATATATCGCCAAAAAGATAAAATCATCATAAATCTAGATAGGGAATTAATTCAAAACCTTGATTTAATCCCCTTCCCAGCCAGAGACCTCTTAGGAGATCCCAATAAATACATCCCACCTCCAGCTACTTACCGAAAAAAGCCAGTCGCAACGATGATAACTTCACGAGGTTGTAATAAAAGATGTATTTTTTGTTTTCAAATTGATAAAGAAAGAAAATATGGCGTGAGGTATAGAAGCGTTGATAATGTTTTAGCAGAAATTGAACATTTAGTTAAAGAAGGTTACAAAGAAATAAAATTTCTTGACGATACCTTCACTTCTGATTATCAAAGGGCAATGGAAATTGCACAGGAGATAAAAAGAAGGAAATTAAAAATCAGTTGGTTTGTTTCTGCTCGGGCTGATCAGGTAGATAGACCCCTTCTTCAAGCTTTTAAAGAGGCTGGCTGTTGGGCTATCCTTTTTGGAGCTGAAAGCGGAGTGCAAAAAAATCTTAACACCTTGAGAAAAGGGCTTACTCTTGAGCAGATTGAAAGGGCAGTTAAATTAGCAAAAGAGGTTGGTCTTCGAGTCAGTTTATCTTTTATGTTTGGTATTCCTGGTGAAACCTTTGAAGATGGGCTTAAGACCATAGAATTTGCCATAAAACTTGATCCCGATTTTGTAAATTTTCATGCTTTAACTCCTTTTCCAGGAACTTATCTTTGGGACAACTATGAAAAATATGGAAATATTTCTAACGATTACTCAGATTATACTTATCAAGGAGCAGCTTTTGTTCCTTTTACTCTCACCAGGGAACAGATTCAAACATTAAGGCAGCTTGCTTTTAAAAAATTTTATTCTCGTCCATCTTACATTTTAAAAAAAATATGTGATATTAGAAATTTACACGATCTGGTTCATTATTGGAAAGGGGCTAAAAGTCTTTTTTGGTTATGGTTAAAAAAAGATATATTTATAAAGCCAAAAGAAGTTTGAAATATTCCTTAAAAAGAGAAAAATAAGTTTTAGGATTAAAAAGAATGTTTATCATTAAATAACATTCATGAGTGCAATAGCAACCATTCTTAATCCTGGCGATTACTTGTTTTGTCCTTTGAGAGTTTAAAATTTTTTTGAGGTCATAATTTTGCTCTCTTAAGCTCCCCAACAAGAACTCTTCAGAAAAATTCTCGCAAGGGAATACCTTTCCTGTATGAGTGATAGTAAGGGTAAGCTGTCCTGCATAACAAGGAAGAAATGTCTTTGATTCCTTAACTATTTTGTATATTAGACGGGACCTTAAAATATCCTGTGCAGCTTTAAGTCTTGCTCCTTTAAAGCTATACCTTTTTAAATTTTTCTGAAGTAACTTTGTGCAACGAAGATATAATTCAATATCAACATCTTTTAATTTCTTATCTATTTCACCTCTTATTAAAGAGATTGAGTGGTTTCTAACTCCTTTTAAAGAATTTACAAAATTGATAATTTCAGTAATTTTATTTTGATTAATAGAACAAAAAACTGTATTAAAACCGATTTCTAAATTTTTGAAAATAGCTGCTAGTTCGTTAAGATGATGATATGTTTCCATTACCTTTTCAAAACCATTTTTAACTCCTCTGATTAAATCATGTTCTAATCCAATCCCATCAAGGGAAAGTTTTACAACAATTATTGAATCTTTGCATAAGGAGAGGATTTTTTCTATTTGATTTAAAATTACATTTGGTTGAAGTCCATTAGTAGAATAAAGCATGATAAAAGGCTTATTTTTATTATAGAAGATTTTACTTATTTCAACTAAGTCTTCTCTTAGAAACACTTCTCCACCTGAAAATGAAATCCAAATTAACGAACCTATTGAGTTTGAAATCTTTTCGATTTCTTCAACTGTAAGGTCTGGTTCTTCTTTATTAAGGGTTAAATTAGGGTCACGTCGATAGAAACAAAAAATACAATTAGAATTACATTTTGATGTTAAGAAAATAGTTAAATATATAGGTTTTTTAAGAAAGATATAAGGAAAATACTTAAATAGTTTAAACATTTCGCATATTTCTCATAGTCTCTTTTATTTCTTTATTCACTAAAAATAATAATAATCCGGATATTCCCCCTATTAAAGCAACTAATGTGTATATGAATATATAGTAACTTACAGCTTTAAAAGTAAAAATAAGCCCCTTTTTACAAAACTTTTTTATCAATTCTTTGTTTATTAGTAAGATGATAGACAATAAAAGAACTAAAAGAATCAAAAGAAAACCTTTTTTGACAAAGACAAAAATTAAGAGAATAAAATAAATTAATATAAGAATTAATCCAGTAAGTTTAAATTCTATTGCTGCTGTGCCAGAGTCGGAAAATAGGTCTTTATTACTTAAAGAATAGATTGACCAATATAATGATTTTCTAAAGGCATTCTTAATAGATCTAATGAAATTAAAACCAAAATAATGCATAACTTGAAGTTTAGGATCCATTACAAGTGTATATCCCTTTCTTTTCATTCTATGAGAAAATTCTACATCTTCAAGAATAGGTAAAAATTTTTCTCGAAAGCCACCGCTGTTTTCAAAGTCGCAACGGGGTATTATCATTGCGTGAGTAGGTATATAATCTGGTTGAGGATTTTTTAGTTCGAAGTGATTCACAAAGATAGCTTGAAAGGTGCTAAAAAAAGATTTATCATAAGGTTCTGGTTTATAGGTACCTCCAACAATTAATTTATTCCAAGTATATTTTTTTGTAGTTTCTTCTACTATCCGCAATGTCTCTTCTTCTATTATACAATCAGCATCAACGAAGAATAGAAATTTACCTGTACTATTCTTTGCACCAATATTTCTTGCTTTTGAAGCTCCAAAATTACTCTCCAAACAAATCAATTTACAAGGATATTTTTTTATTCTTTTTACAGAATCATCAGTAGATCCATCGTCAACTACAATTACTTCTACTTTTTCTATCCAAAGTGGTGATGAAAATATATTTTGCAAAGTTATTTCCAAAATAAAACCTTTATTATAATTGGGAATTATTATAGAAATGGTCTTTGAATTACTACCCATTTTTTTTTATTAGCACTTTCTTTCAGTAGTCTTTCATTGATTGTGTAAAGACTTGAGAAAAAGGAAGAGGCATGATAGCCTCCCAACTTTATCAAGAGATTTTAGCTCCTTTACAACAGACTGTCAATATGTTACTCTAAAAATTTTTAGAAGCGCTTATGCTTGAAGAAAGAGAAGTTTACCTTGAAGAGACAGAAGATTATGCTAAAGGTTTTTATAGCAGAGATTTACTCCCAGCTTTAGGAGAGGTGAAGAAGGTTAAGGGTGCCTCGCGTAAGGAAAGGAAGTTTCCGTCCTGTCATACTTCCAGAAAAAAGAAAGGCTGGATTAGACCTTGCTGAAGTTGTAATAAGTCTTTATGCATCTGGGGTAAGCATGAGGAAGTTAGAGGTAATAGAGGTATTTCCGGATGAAGGATGAGTGGAAAGATTATTACATTTGACCTTGAAAGAGATGAATGAGAGGTTAAACTCAAGGATGTTAAGGGAATTTAACGAGATTGAATTGGGGAACTACCACGCCCCTCCCGGAGAAACTTTACACCATAAAAGCGGCACTATGACCGTAAGAGGATAATAGGTCAAAATGACTATTAATGAGAGAATAGACAAATTTAAAAGAAAAAGCTTTAGTGCTTTATTTAATTTTGACCCAAAAGAAAATTTTTATATATTTATGCTATCTGTATTATTTTTTATTTTACTCTTTATTTTTCGTTTTATTGATGATAACAAATTAGTCCCATGGTCACAAGTATTTTCTGACAACTCTATTTCCTTTTTTATAATATTGATATTTAGTCTCTATTTAGGTAATATATTTCTTAATATTTTTCATAAAATGCATAAAGGAATCAATGAAAAATTTCTTTTTTTGCTAATTCCATTTTTATTTTTATTTTTTTTTGATATACCAGAACTAAATATAGATTCAGCAAGATATATTACTCAAGCTAAATATGTAAAAGAGTTCGGAGTTGTTTATTTTTTACGAGAGTGGGGTAAAGATATATTTATGTGGACAGACATGCCATTAATACCTTTTATTTATGGTATAATTTTCAAGCTTTTTGGAGAAGAAAGAGTTTTTATACAATTCTTTAATTCAATTTCTTTTACATTTTCAATACTTTTTACTTATTTATTAGGAAAAACTTTATGGAACAGAGAGGTAGGTTTTTATGGTGGAGTATTGTTATTAAGCATCCCTTATCTTTATACACAGATTCCTTTAACATTAGTAGACATTTCAACGATGTCTTTCTTTCTACTTGCTCTTTATTCGCTTTTAAAAGCGATAATGAAAGGTGGAAAATGGCTTCTTTTTTCTTCTTTCACTCTCCTTTTATCAATTTTAACAAAATATTCTTTAATAATATGGTTTTTTGGTTTATTTATTGCTTTATTCTTATATATATTAACCCAAACACAAGAAAAAAAGCTTTACTTGAAACGTTTTTTTTCTGTCCTAGGTATTCTTTTGTTTCTTATTACCTTAATAATTTTTAATAAGTATAATGAACTCTTAAACCAGTTACTACTTTTATTGCATTATCAAAAACCAAATTTAAAAAATTGGAGCGAGAATTATATTTCTACCTTTTTTTATCAGATACATCCATTTTTATTTTTTCTCTTTTTATACTCATTAAAATCAGCTTTTAAAAATAAGGAACTTTTTTTTATAATTTTATTACTTCCCTTTATCTTAATTTTTTTGCTTCAAATAGAAAGAATAAGATATATAATTCCTATATTGCCATTATATGTGCTAATGGCTGCATATGGTCTGTATCGTTTACCAATTCCTTTAAAAGCTAAAAATTATCTTATTACAAGTATTTTAATTTTTTCCTTTTTACTTGCTTTTCTATGTTATAGACCCTTCTTAAAACAAACTAACATGGCAACTTTGAGTGTGGCTTCTGATTATGTAAATAAGCTACCTGTAGATACTGTTAAAGTTTTAATAATTCCTTCATCTTTTACCCCTATTAACCTAGAAGTCTTGATTCCTATTTTAGATTTATATATAAAAAACAAACATATTATATATGAAGATTCATATTATCAAAAATTGAAGACTGCTATTAAAACTTTCGTTCCAAATGAATCGCCCTTCCGGTTTTCATGGGAGTTTACTCTACCAATCTTTTATAAGAGTACTTTTCACAAACACCGTAAAATGTGTTTTTTGATTATATCTGATAGTATAAATAAAGATTATGTGAGAAATAATATTCAAAAAATTCTAGAGGAACATCCAGAGTTTAGAAACTTTATCCATAAAAATAGATATAAAATCAAATCTTTTTCAATCTTAGATGGAACTTTCACATTTCAAGTTGTGATCTTTTTAATCCATGAGGTCTAATATTTTTTTTTCTAACTCAGAAATTAATTTTTCTAATTCTATATTTTTTCTTTTTGCTACTTCCTCTAAAGTCCAGAAATACTCACTTTCCCAAGGAAATCCACATCCACAAATTCCAAGGTCGGAAAAAAAATAGATTAATTCAGGAAATTGCTGCAATATCTCATAAACTTTTGTTTGAGGGGAAATTTTAATGTCCATTTTTAATTTAAATTAAAATATATTGCTTTTTAAAAATTGCAACATTCCTATAAAGGAGTGTTAGCTGGTTAAAAATTGCTCTCAGGATTTTCCTTAAGCAAACCCTACTATATATCTACTCAAGTGGTTGAAACTGAAGAAAGAGAAGCACCTTGTTTTAATTAATCATTTTCAGTAAAATTGAACCATAAAAATGGATAAGGGAGGTGTTATGTCCTGGAGGCAGATCAAGATTGAAGATTTATCTTTTCCCTACAACTTCCAAATTGGGACAAAGGATGTAGCACCTCAAGAGGTTTTTCCTCATCAAGGTCGTGTTGAAAAGGCTTTTAACCTCGCCTTGGGGCTTGAGGACGAGGGTTATAATGTTTATGTATGCGGAATCCCAGGAGTTGGGCGAACAACCTATACTCTTCGCAAGGTGAAAGAAGTTGCTAGCAGTAAACCCACCCCTCAAGATGTATGCTATGTCAATAACTTCGATGACCCGGTGAGACCTAAAGCTTTGATCTTCCCTCCTGGGAAGGGTAAAAGGTTCGTTGAGTTGATAGAGAATGCCCTTGAGTTTTTAAAAAGAGAAACCTTTAGAGCCTTTGAAGGCAAAGAGTATGAAGAAGAGATCGCTAATATTACTAAAAGCATCGATAAAAAGAAGGAAGAGGTTATTCAGGAGTTGACTGAAAAGGCTAAAGAACATAATCTAATGGTGCTTTTTAGTCCGCAAGGGGTGCGTTTGCTACCTCTCTTTCGAATTGAAACCCCTGTTTCAGAAGAGGAGCTTCTCAAAGACCCAAGGGTAAGGGCAGAGTATCAAAAAAATATTCAAGAGTTTGAGCCAATCATGCGAGAATACATGAGAAGGCTAAGGGATTTAGATGCCGAGTTTGGAGACGCTCTGATCAACCTGAGAAATAAAATAGCAGAAGAACTGATAAATAAGGCCTTAAAAGACCTTTTCGAGGAGTTCAAAGACCTTAAGGACGTTATTGAATATTTAGGGTCTTTAAAAAAGGAGCTTGTGAAAAACATCCATCTTTTTATTGAATGGGAAAAGGCCAAAGGGAACTTAATGGCTCAGTCTGGGATAAACAAAGCTCTTAACATCTTTCGAGCAAATCTATTGGTTGATAACTCGGAGCTAAAGGGAGCACCCGTTGTTTATGAGAAAGTTCCCACTCTTAAGGGGCTTTTTGGTCAGATTAACTACCGGGCTGAGATGGGGATCCTCTATGCTGACCATTTAAGCCTCACTCCAGGAAGCCTTCATAAAGCTAACGGTGGATACTTGATCTTGGACCTCTGGGAGGTCTTAAAAAATCCCGCTCTCTATTTCCTGCTTAAGCGTACCATAAAACATGGAAAACTTTTTATCATGGGCGGAATGATGGAAGAAATACCCGTTCCGCATGTAGGCTTATCCCCTGAACCAATTCCTTTCTCAGCTAAAGTTTTTCTCATAGGCGACCCTTATCTATATTATCTATTGACTAACTATGATGAAGAATTTTCAGAGCTTTTCAAGATTAAAGCAGAATTTGATGCTAAGGTGCCTGTTGACGAAGAATTTCTTTCAGTCTTTCCCAGCATCGTTAAAAAGATAATTGTTGATAAAAACTTAAAGGATTTAACACCCGAAGCCTTAACTGAGGTTTTGAAATTTTCTATCTATGAAGCTGGAAATTTAAAAAAGGCTCGGTTTAACTTTGCAGAACTTTCCACTCTACTCCAAGAGGCAAATGCTTACTCTGAAGGTGATTTTATCGAAGCATCACATATAAAAAGAGCCATCAGAGAAAAAATCTACCGTCTAAACCTTATCGAGGAAAAGATCTTAGAGCTTATAAAGAATGGAAAGATCATAATCTCCGTTGAAGGAAAAAAAGTAGGGCAAATCAATGGACTTAGTGTCTTATCCCTTGGTGATTATTCCTTTGGTAAGCCAAGCAGAATAACCGCAACCGTCTACCCTGGTAGTAAAGGGGTAGTTCATATAGAAAGAGAAATAGACCTTAGCGGCCCCATTCATTCTAAAGGGGTCTACATTCTATCTGCCTATCTTTTCCATAAGTATAGCGGAGACTTTCCTTTACAACTGTCGGCAACCCTTACCTTTGAGCAAGGCTATGAGTTTGTGGAGGGAGACAGCGCCTCAGCTGCTGAGCTCTTAGCTCTGCTTTCCGCTATAGCCAAGATCCCACTCAGGCAGGATTTGGCTATAACCGGTTCTATTGACCAGTTTGGTAACATTCAGCCTGTTGGCGGTATAAAGGAAAAGATTGAGGGCTTTTTTAAAGTTTGTAAGTTAATTAAAATGTCAGGTACCCAAGGGGTCATTATCCCGGTTCAAAATTACGACGAGGTCCTGCTTGATGAAGAGGTGCTCTCTGCCATTAAAGAAGGAACATTCCATCTTTACCAAATTGAGCATATAGATGATGCTATAGAGCTTCTAACAGGAATGAAACCAGATAAGTTCCATAAAAAGGTCAAGAAAGAATTGAAAAATTTCTACGAGATAACTAAAGAGGTAGAAAAAAAGAAATCTAAGAAAACAAAGAAAAAAGAAAAAAAAGAGAAAAAATAAGAAGAACATGTAGGGGTGAACGGCTCCAACAGGACGACATCATACGAAGAGACCTCTTGCCTTTGTAGCTTGGATATTTTTTTCTATTCGGACCTACATGAACTGCGAGAGATCTCAAATAAACAAGAGAAAAAGTTCTTTAGCTGACACCGGCGAGCGCATAAAATGGGCTAAGTCTTGGTTGTTGAAACTTGAGTTAATGTCTTTCGAAGAACCCTTTTATCGCCCACCCTAAGGGTAATTTTTTCTTTATCAAGGTATTCTAAAAGTGGTATAAGGTATTTTCTGCTTAAATTACCCCCTAATAAATCCCTAAAGGCAGAGACGGTTAGCTCTTTGTGCCTTTCGAAGTAGGCAAAAACTTTTCTTTTTACTTCCTCTAAAATATCACGATGATAGACTAACTTCTCAGTTAAAGGGATGAGAACGTTTTCTCTCTGTAGTATTTTAAAAAGCTCCTTAGCTACATAGTATTTATCACCAAAATCAAGTAAAATTTCCTCAGCATCCCTTGGGGTAAGACCCTCTTTTAAGAAGGTTTGTTCGACCTTTTTCTTAACTTCCTCTAATTCAGTAGATTTTATACTACGATACTGCGGTAAGAGATATAAGTCCTTATCTTTATGAATCTTCTGCTCGTGCAAGAGTTGGGAAAGCGCCCTTTCATAAAGTAAGTAATTTGGCTCATCAGAAAGCCTGCTCTTTAGAGCTTCTTTGCTCAAGCCCGGAGATAGCGGGTTAGCTTGATGATACTTTTCTAACCTTTCAAGGATCTCTTCTTTTAACTCCGCTAAAGCTGATTTCGCAAAGAGATAGCTTGTCTGCCCCTCGGGAATGATGATCAGCTTTTCATTCAAACTTTTTATTATGTCCTCAATCTCTTGACCATAGACGGATAAGGAATAGCTTAAATCTTCTACCTTTAAACCTCTTCTTCCTTTGTTCTTAATTAGATAGTAAGCAATTTCAGAGGCATCTCCTTGCGCTAAAAACAAGAGTTCTTCCTTTTCCCAGGGTTTGGTGCGCTTTCTTTTTGTGGTAACTGCTAGAAGCACCCTTCCACCAGCAACCGTCTCATTCGTCCCAGGTCTTCTAAGGATAAACCGATCATCTCTAAAGCAAACAATGGGTTTACTAACATACAACTGAGCAACATCCCTCTCGTTTGCTGAAAGCTCATTTTTTACAACCAAAATAAGTTTAGCTAAAACCTCGGAAGTGCCAATGTAAAGCAGAAGATTTTCGAAATTTTTAAGAGGTTTACTTAATTTTCTGACCGTTTTTATCTCCACATCAAGCCATTGGGTAGGCTTTAATACGCCAGGTAAAGAGACCACATTTCCTCTCTCGACTTCATCCTTTGACACATTAAGAAGATTTAAGGCAGTGCGCATTCCAGCGTAAGCCTTATCCACAGGCTTTCCATGCACTTGGATGCTTCTCACCTTGGTTAAGATGCCTTGGGGATAGACCATTACTTCATCGCTGACAGCAACCTCTCCTGAAATTGCGGTCCCTCTTACAACCGTGCCATGACCCTTTACTGTAAAAACTCCGTCAATGGGAAGCCTGAAGGGTTTGTGAATTGGTTTCTCTTGGACCTTTTTTGCCTTTTCATCAAGGACTTTGATAATATCTTCCTTGCCTTGGAGGGTAACCGCTGAAAAGGGAATGATAGGAGCCCCCTCAAGAAAAGTTCCTTTAAGGAATTCCCTGATATCTTCGGTAATAAGTTCCAAAAGTTCCTCATCCACTAAGTCTACTTTCGTCAAAACAACGAAACCATCTTTAATTCCCAGAAGCTCGCAAATTTCTAAGTGTTCAACCGTTTGAGGCATAACCCCCTCATCAGCGGCGATTACGAGCATAACAAGGTCTACTCCACCAGCTCCGATAACCATGTTATGAATGAACCTTTCATGACCTGGAACATCAACGATGCCAGCAAGGATACCCGAAGGCAGAATAAGATGAGCAAAACCGAGGTCTATCGTTATGCCTCTTTCCTTTTCTTCCTTCAGTCTATCAGGGTCGATGCCAGTTAAGACTTTTACAAGAGTTGACTTACCATGGTCTACATGCCCAGCTGTGCCAACGATCACGCTCTTTAAAGGTAAGCTCTTCATAGGCTTTTATAAATTAAACAAGATTTTCGAAATGGGCAAAGAAGTGATAAAGAGAAAATACCTGTTTGAGAAGGGAAAGTCTGTTTGCGCGGACCTTTTCATCGTCGACCATCACAAAGACTTTATCGAAGAATTCTTCAATGGAGGGTTTTAGCTTGAGTAAAAGATAAAGCGCATCCTCATAAGCTTTACTTTTAAGCTTTGACAAATAAGGCTCTTCAATATCCTTAAAAGACTCAAACAGGTTTTTTTCTGAAGGTAGCTCAAAAAGCTCAGGATTGGGTGATAGAAGCTTATCTATGTCCTGATTTTTCAGGATAGCGTAAAGCCTCTTGAAAGAAACTAAAAGGTCTTCGAACTCTTTACCCTGAGAAAGCTTTGAAATCGCCCTTAAGCGCAAAAATTGATCGTAGGGATTAAGGTTCAACTTGATAACAGAGAAGACCTGTCCTTTAGGATAACCCAGAGAGAGGAATTCGCTTTCAAGCCGCTTTCTCAAGAATTCAACGGTTTCTTCTTTTGCCGATTGATTTTTAAGGTAGCCCTGTTGTAAAAGAAGGTCACAAGCCTTCTCAATCAAAGGTTCGAGCTCAAGGTCAAGTTCTTTTCCGAGCAGTATTTTTATCACACCATAGGCTGCTCTTCTTAAACCATGAGGGTCGCTTTCTCCGGTAGGCTTCTCGTTTACTCCAATTAGAGCGGTAATATGGTCAACTTTGTCGCAAATAGAAAGGATGGTTCCAATCGTTGTCTCTGGTAGCCTTTCATCGTTTGGATTAGGAAGATATTGCTCCTCAATCGCTCTTGCTACCACCTCATCTCCAAACTGATGAAGATAGTAATACTTTCCCATAATGCCTTGAAGGCTTGGGAATTCTTTCACCACCTCCGAAGCAAGGTCAGCTTTAGCGTAATGACTTGCCTTTTTTAGCTTTTCTAACTCAGCTGCGATGTCCAATCTCTCAGCAAGAAAGACCGAAAGCTTTTTTAGCCTTTCTGTTTTCTCATATAGGGTCCCGCACCGGACATGATAAACAATTCCCTTTAAGTTTATAACCAATTGGTCTAAGGATCGCTTTAAGTCCCGCTCGTAATAAAAAAGGGCGTCTTCTAGACGAGCCTTGGCTACCCTTTCGTGCCCGGCAATGAGGACCTTTTCATCCCGGACGCGGTTGTTGTTTACCGCCACGAAGTAGTTAAGAAGTTTTCCGTTATTATCCCTCAGTAAAAAGTATCTCTGATGTTCTTGAAGGGCGATTTTAGTTAACTCTTCAGGCATCCTCAAAAATTTTTCATCGAAGGACCCAAGGGTAGGGAAAGGATACTCTACAAGGTTTGCGTTCTCATGAAGAAGATGGGGTTCGAGCTCAGGGTAACCTTTCCCTTTGGTGATTCGCTTAATTTCCATCTCGGTTAGTCTTTCTCTTTCATCAGGGTCAACGATTACCCAATGTTCCTGAAGAAGCTTGACGTATTCATCAAAGTCAGCGCTCCTAAGTTTAATTTTTTTTGCCCCTAAGTATCTATGACCATAGGTCCAGTCTACGCTCTTTAAGCCTGCTATTTCTAGAGGCACTATATCTTCTCCAAAGAGGCAAAGAATAGACCTAATTGGCCTGGCAAAGGGAAAACGAACCTCACCCCAGACCATCTTCTTTGGGAAAGGAATTTCTAAGAGTATTTTGGGGAGGATGGTCTGTAAAATTTTCGTGGTTTCTTCTCCTATTCTTTTGACTTTTAAAGCAATGTAGGCTCCCCTTGGGGTTTCCTTTATGTAAAGGTCGGATGGTTCTACACCGTGCTTTGCTGCAAAGCCAAGCGCTGCTTTTGTGTAGTTTCCTTTTTCATCAAAGGCTACCTTAGTTGTCGGTCCAATAATCTCCTCTTCAAGGTCCTCCTGCTTCTCGCTAAGTCCTTCAACAAAAAGAACAAGCCTTCTTGGGGTCCCAGCTGTCTTTATGTTTTTGAACTTAAGCCTATACTCCACTAAATACTTTTCCGCAAGCTCGGCTAAGGAGTTGATTCCAATTCTAATAAACCTTGCTGGCAGTTCCTCCGTTAGCACTTCAAAAAGAAGATTTTTTATGCCTATCATTGACCCTCGTATTTTTCTAAATAAACTTCAGCAGCTCTCTTCGCTAAAGCTCGGACCCTAGCGATGTAGTTTGCTCTTTCAATAGGCGAGATAGCACCTCGCGCATCAAGGAGATTAAAAAGATGGGAGCATTTTAAGACAAAATCGTATCCCGGAAAGACCAACCCTAACTCAAGAATCCTTCTACCTTCTGCTTCATATTTATCAAAAAGCTCCCTTAACAAAGAGACATCAACCACCTCAAAATTAAAGATAGAGTATTCGACCTCGGTAGGCAGATGCACGTCTCTATAGAGAATATTTTCATTCCATTTAATATCGAACACGCTTTCTACACCCTGAAGATACATCGTCAACCTTTCAAGACCGTAGGTAATCTCTACGGAAACAGGAAAACAATCAAACCCTCCTACTTGTTGAAAGTAAGTAAACTGAGTGATCTCCATTCCATCAAGCCAAACTTCCCAACCAAGCCCCCAAGCACCAAGCGTAGGCGATTCCCAATCGTCCTCAACGAAGCGGATATCATGGTCTCGTGGGTCTATACCCAACCTTTGTAAACTTTCAAGATATAGGTCTTGAATGTTGTCAGGAGAGGGTTTTATCAAAACTTGATATTGATAGTAATGCTGAAGCCTGTTTGGGTTTTCTCCGTATCTACCATCGGTTGGTCTCCTTGATGGGGCTACATAAGCGCATGCCCAAGGCTTTTTCCCGAGAGCTCTTAAAAAAGTTGCTGGATGAAAGGTCCCTGCCCCGGCTTCCACATCATAAGGCTGAAGTATGACGCATCCTTTCTCCGCCCAAAATTTATTAAGAATGCCGATTACCTCCTGAAAATACATTCCTTAGCCCTCAACAAAGACCACGCGTTCTTCTCCGGCATTCAGTCGATCAACCCAGCCCAAAGTGTAGCACTTTTCTCCACAGGCAGAAAGAAATTCTTTAATTTTAGGCTCGTCATCCTTTTTTACAATAAGAACCATGCCAATTCCACAGTTAAATACGCGATACATTTCCTCTTCAGATATCTTTCCTAATTCCTGAAGATATTTGAATATAGGCGGCCATTCCCAGGCCTTTTTGTTTATCACTACTTTACAGTTTTGAGGTAGGATCCTCGGTATGTTATCAACCAATCCTCCCCCGGTAATATGGGCAATCCCCTTTATCTTTTCACCCCGATTTAAAAGAGTAAGAATTGTCGGAACATAGATTTTAGTAGGCTTTAGAATTTCTTCCCCAAGGGGTATTCCAAGAGCTTCTGGCACATGGCTTAAGCTAAGTTTATGTTCTTCAAATAGGATCTTTCTTACCAAAGAAAACCCATTGCTGTGTAAGCCGTTTGATGCTAATCCAATGACCACATCGCCGGTTGAGATTTCAGACCCATCTATCATCCTATCTCGAGCAACAATTCCCACCACAAAGCCAGCAAGGTCATAATCCTTTTCCCCATACATGCCGGGCATTTCTGCGGTTTCTCCACCAAGAAGAGCACATTGAGATATTTTGCATCCTTCAATTATTCCATCAAGGATTTCCGAAAAGGTTTTTTCGTTAAATTTACCCATGGCAATGTAATCAAGGAAGAAAAGAGGTCTTGCACCAAGAGTGATGATGTCATTTACGCACATGGCTACTAAGTCGACCCCAACGGATACATGATAATCCGCCATGATCGCAATTTTTATTTTGGTTCCTACACCGTCTGTGCTGGCAACAAGGAGAGGGTTGGGGCAACAAGAAGGATCAAGAGAATACAAGCCAGCAAAAGCTCCAATCCCGCCTATAACCCCTTTTTGGGGAAGCTTGGCAACTTTTTCTTTAACAATCTCCACAAGCCGATTTGCCGCCTCTAAATCAACCCCCGCAGACTTGTATCTTTCAGCTTTTGAGGTCATTTTTTCTTCTTAGGAGTATCTTGTAAGACTTATCTAAAAGGCTAAATTATATAAGACTTTTTAGTAATAGCAATAGTAAATCTTTCCTCTATTCTGCCGAGCGGTAGCGAGGTAGCCCTTAGTTCGTTCGGGACGGCGTCCCCCGAGGAGGAGACCCTCGGCTAACACCTTGGGGTGACAGCCTCCCACCGTGTCTTCCCGAGGCACGCCAGTGCCGAGGGACTCCTCGCTTCCGCTTGGGACGACAAAAAAGTAGGCTCGGTACGGCGCCAAAAGGGGGCTGACATATGGCTAAAAAAGTTAAAAAATTCCCAAGGCTCTTAAGCCCAGAAGAAAGAGAGACTGTTCTTTCATTCTTAGAAAAAAGATTTGGACTTTCTCCTTCTCTATTTGAAGGCTATGAGATGTTAAGGGGAGCATCGAATTTTTGGCTCTATCCAAAGAATGCCCTTTGGGATAAGTTAAAAGATTTAAACCCAGAAACGGTTGGCTTGTTGTTTTTAAGAGAGGTTTCTCATTATTTAAAACCAACTTCAGCCTTTCTTCAGCGCTTCGGACGATGGGCAACCAAAAACATTGTCGAAATAACAAAGGAGCAATTTAATCTCCTAAAGGAAAGAAAAAAGATAGAAGAAATCGTCCTTCCTATTGAGCCAGGTTATGTGATACTAAAGCATGAAGGATGGATTTTAGGTTGTGGTCTATACATTTCAAACAAACTTTTTGCCTACATAGAAGAAAAGATATTGAAATCTGATTGATCATCTATGGCAAAATACCTCGTAGACAAATTGAAAATCCTTTTCTAAAGGTTCTTCTGTTTCTCCAATAATTTCCCCTAATTTAACATTTTGCCCAGGGTTTACGGATAATATGCTTAGCCCCCATAAATAAGAATAACATTTTTCATTTTTTATTTTTAAACCTAGTACACCTTGAGTAAATAGTATTTTATCCACTATTCCTGAGATAGGAGCATAAACTTTTCTTTTTTCTTTAAGAACTATTTTGTGTTGTCCTTCCTTAGTCTTTTCAAGGGTTATCGGATTAACTATTCTATTATCTGAGATTTTTACCATTTCTGATCTACCTTCAGGAGTAGACTCTTCTTTTCTTTCAGCATATAATTTTTTTAATTTTGTAAGCTTAGTATACAATAATTGTTTATTCTCTTTTGTTTTTAAGAGTTTTACTTTTATGTTCTGATATAAGCTAAGATTATATTCCATTAATTTTTTTGTTAAATATTTATTTAATATTCTTTCCTTGTTCAATTTTTTTCTTTCTTCAGATCTAAAAAAAATATATAAATTGATAATTTTACTAAGCTCAGTCTTGGTTTTGTTATAAAAATGTTCATTTTCCTCTTCTTCTTTTCTAATTTCTTTTAAATATTTCTCTATAAGCATTATTTCTTTTTCAATTGTATCATTGTTTTCTTCTGAAAACAAAGATATTGGTTCAAGGAATAGTAGGAAAATAAAAAGAACTAAAATTATTTTTTTTAACATTTTTTACTTAATATCAAGATAAACAAAGGTTGAATAATAAAAATTTGTAAAAAAACAAGTAATAGAATTTTTAGGTCAATAGTTTTGATGTCGATGTAAAACAAACTTTCTAAAAGTTTAAATTTTTCGTTTATTAAATATATCAAAAAGATTGATAGAAAGGTTGAAATTAGAAGAAATAAATAAAGTACTAAAATTTTAGCTAAGTTAATTTTAAAAATAGAACCTCCTAACAACTGAAAAGTCTTAATTTCTTCCTCGGTTCTAAGCATTAAAAGTTTTATCAAGATAAAAGAAAGAGCCAAATATAGAAGGAAAAAAATTAATAGAATTATCCCTAAGCCAATGGAAATAATTGGTAACTTATAAGGAGAAATAGGCGGTTTTTCTATTATATAATAAACATTGTTGAATTGTTTTAAAATTTTATCGACATTTTGTAGATATTCATAATTTTTAATCTTATAGACAACGACATTCGGGATCAATTCTTCGTCTAAAGTAATATTAGTACTCTCAATATCTTCAAAAATTTGTTTTTTCAAAGCGTTTGGGGGAATTTCTTTTTTAAACTCAACGAAAGCTTGTAGATCCTTTTTTATTCTGTCAAGTAAGTTCTTATCATTTGAAAATAGGTAAATCTCTATGTCTTTACTTTTCTTGATGAAATTTTCGATGGCTAAAGAATAGAAAGACATGGCATAGTAACAACTAAAGGACCAAAAGAAAATAAAAAGAAATAAAGTCAGATAGTAAAAAAAATTTTTATAGAATTCGAGTTTAATGAGGACTTTCAACATTTTGGAATTAGTTCCCCTTTATGAAGGTGTATTTCTTTAGCTTCCACTTGTTGGATGATAATTGGGTCATGAGTTGCAAGCAACACGGTTTTACCTTTTTGGTTTAGTTCTTTTAGAATGGATAAGATTTCTTTAATGCTCAGTGGGTCGATATTACCCGTTGGTTCATCCGCTATGATGTAATCCGGGTCCTTGATGATTGCCCTTATGAAACCAACCTTCTGTTTTTCTCCCCCTGATAAGAATTTTACCTTTTTATTTGCTTTTAAGGATAGGTCAAATCGTTCGAGATAATCATAGATTATAACCTTCGCTCGTTTTTTCGGCAAGTTTATTTCGGCTAAATCAAGAGAAAGTTTGATGTTTTCATAAACTGAAAGGTCTTCTAAGAGCTTCAAATCTTGAAAGATTATTCCCATTCTCCGTCTTATTTTCAAGAAGTCATTATAGCTTAGGGATGAGTAAGGCAGCCCTTCCCAGAATATTTCACCGTCCGTGGGCTCCTCTTCACGGTAAATTAGTTTTAAAAGGGTAGTTTTCCCAGCTCCTGTTGGTCCGGTTAAAAGCACGAATTCTCCTGGTTCAATGCTTAGGCTAATATTGTGTAAAGCACGAAAATAGGGAGGATAGATCTTGGTAACCCTTTCCAGGGTAATAAGCGGCATGAAAATTATTATAAGCTACAGTTGAAAAAAAGAAAATTGGTGATTTAATTTAGCCAACTAAGCACGCTCCGAGGATGGGGTGTGTCCCGTAAGGGATGCTTGGTTTTATTCCACTCGGAGCGGAAGAAAAAAACCCCATAAGGAGGTTGAATAGTGAGTCACATCACCATGAAACAACTCTTAGAAGCTGGGGTCCATTTTGGTCACAAAACCAGTAGATGGAACCCCAAAATGAAGCCTTTCATCTTCGGTGAGAGAAACGGCATCCACATCATCGACCTTCAACAAACTTTAAAGTACTTTGAGATTGCCTATGAGTTTGTGGTGAACCTTACCTCAAACGGTGGGAAGATACTTTTTGTTGGCACCAAGAAACAAGCAAGGGATGCCATAAGAGAAGAAGCCCAAAGGTGTGGAATGCCTTATGTTGACCATCGCTGGCTTGGTGGAACACTTACCAATTTTAGAACCATCAGGCAAAGTGTTGAAAAGTTAAAGAGGATTGAAGGATGGTTTGTGGACGGCACGATAGAGAGATTTCCTAAAAAGGAAAGGTTAAAGCTTGAACGTCTTAAAGCAAAGCTTGAGAGGAACCTTGCTGGAATAAAGAATATGGAAACCCTTCCCGATGCTCTGTATATCGTAGACCCAGTGCATGAGGAAATTGCCGTGTTAGAGGCTCGCAAACTTAAGATACCTATTGTGGCAATCGTGGACACGAACTGCGACCCAGACCTAATTGATTTTATCATTCCGGGGAATGATGACGCCATAAGGGCGATAAAGCTTATCACCAGTAAGATCGCCGATGCTTGTCTTGAGGGAATTGAGATCTACAAGGAGAAGGTTGCCGCAGAAACTGACAAGGAAGTATCCCTTGAAGAAGAGTTTCTTAAGGCCGAAGAAAAGGCAGAAGACATCTTAAAAGAAATCATCGAGGAAGAAGAAAAAGATATATCTTACGAAGAAGCAGCAAAAAAGTTTTTAGCTGAATAATTTTTAAAATTTAGAGGAGGTTTGAGATATGAGCCAGATTTCGCTTGAACTTATTAAACAGCTAAGAGAAAGAACGGCTGCCGGTTTTTCCGATTGCAAGAAAGCCCTTGAGGAGGCAGGAGGGGATATTGAAAAGGCTATCGATATTTTAAGAAAAAAAGGTCTTGTCATCGCTGCCAAAAGGGCTGGTAGAGAGGCAAGAGAGGGGATAGTTGAGGCTTACATTCATGCCAACAGAAAAATCGGAGTTCTTGTTGAGATAAACTGCGAGACAGACTTTGTGGCAAGGACTGATGAGTTTAGAGAATTTGCCCATAATGTGGCAATGCAGATTGCGGCCACAAATCCTATTAGCATTACTCGTGAAGGGGTTCCGCCAGAGGTTCTTGAGAGGGAGAAAAGGATCTATGAAGAACAACTGAGAGAGGCAGGAAAACCTGAGAATATTATTCCTAAAATCGTTGAGGGTAAGCTTGAAAAGTTCTATAAAGAAAATGTCCTTCTTGAACAGCCCTTTATTAAGAACCCCGAGCTCACAATTCAAGACCTTTTGAATGAACTTATGTCTAAAACCGGGGAGAAGATTGTGATTCGAAGGTTTGTTAGATTTCAAGTGGGCGAATAAAAAGCATGCTTAAGTATCGACGAGCAGTGCTTAAGATGTCTGGTGAAGCTTTGGCTGGAGAGGGTTTATCTATCATTGATCCAGAACTTGTAAAATTTCTTTGCGAAGAAGTAAAGGAAGTGTTAGCCCTTGGGGCAGAGTTAGCCATAGTGGTTGGTGGGGGGAATATATTAAGAGGAGTTAGCGCAGAGAGGGAAGGAATAGACAGGGTTAAAGCTGACCAGGCAGGCATGCTTGCAACCCTGATAAACTGCCTTTTATTACAGGACCTTTTCCAAAAAAACGGCCTTCCTTCAAGGGTGCTCTCAGCTTATGAAATAAAAGGGGTTGTTGAGGGCTTCTCTAAGGATAAGGCTTTGAGTTATCTAAAACAGGGAGAGGTCCTTTTTCTTGCCTGTGGAACGGGCAATCCCTTTTTTTCAACTGATACAGCAGGAGTGCTAAGGGCGCTTGAGCTGTCTGCTCAGGTTTTACTTAAAGCAACGAAAGTGGATGGCGTCTACGATAAGGACCCAAGGTTAGACCCCTCAGCAAAAAAATACGAACGCCTCACCTACGAAGAAACACTTCTACAAGGTTTAAAGGTAATGGATCTCACAGCCTTTTCTTTAGCCAAGGAGCAGAACCTTCCTATTATTGTGTTTAAATTTCCAGAAAGAGAAGCTATAAAAAAAGCTCTAATGGGTGAACCTATTGGCACCTATGTGGGGAACTAAAAGAAGACCTTGGGGGGAGGTGATAAGCTGTGAACCAACACCTTGAGGATCTAAAAAAAAGAATGGATAAGACCTTCAAAACTTTCAAAGAGGAGCTTTCTCATATTAGGACATCTCGTGCCTCCATCGCCTTGTTAGAGGGGATAAAGGTTGATTGTTATGGGACCAAGATGAGCATTCCCCAGATAGCTACAGTTAATATTATAGAGGGAAGGGTTCTTGTCATCCAACCTTGGGACCCAAATCTCTTAAAGGAGATTGAAAAGGCAATTCAAAAGTCAGACCTTGGGGTAACCCCTACGAGCGATGGAAAAAGCCTAAAACTTGTTCTTCCACCTCTTACCGAGGAGAGAAGAAAAGAGCTCTTAAAAATTGCAGGGAAGCTCGCCGAAGAGGCAAGGATTGCAATCAGGAATATAAGAAGGGATGTTCTCGAAAAGTTTAAAGTAGCAAAGAAAAATAAAGAAATATCCGAGGATGATTACATTCGACTTGAGAAGGAAGTTCAAAAGATAACAGACGAGTTTATAAAAAAGATAGACCAAGCCTTAGCCGAAAAAGAAAAAGAGATTCTTACCTTTTAATGTATGACAGACCATGAAAAGCCAGAATCTTTGTCCTTGGAGAAGCTTCCTCACCATGTGGCCATCATCATGGATGGCAACGGAAGATGGGCAAAAGCTCGAGGTCTTCCAAGAGTTTGTGGTCATAGAAAGGGAGTAGAAACAGCTCGGAAAATCGTCCTAAAAACCCAAGAAATCGGCATCAAGTATCTCTCACTTTTTGCCTTTTCTAAAGAAAACTGGCAAAGACCGGAAGCAGAAATACAAGCCCTATTTCAACTTCTTGAAGAGTATCTAATTAGAGACCTCCCAATCATGAAGGAAAAAGGAATTAGGCTAAGGGTGATAGGTGATAAAGAAGACCTACCGGAAAATTTACAAAAAGTAATAGACTTTGCTGAAAAGGAGACGATGGCAAACGAAAAGCTTCATTTAATTTTAGCTTTAAGCTATGGAGGAAAGGCTGAGATCTTGCAAGCAGCAAGAAAGTTAGTAGAAAAGATAAAAAAGGGAGACCTTTTTTCAGATCTTATATCTGAAGAATTATTTCGGCAATTTCTTTATCTTCCTGATGTCCCTGACCCAGACCTTTTAATCAGAACCGGGGGCGAAATGCGAATTTCAAACTTTTATCTCTTTCAACTTGCCTACACCGAGCTTTACTTTACCCCTGTGCTTTGGCCAGATTTTACGGAGGATGAGTACCTAAAAGCCCTTTTAGATTTCCAAAGACGCGAAAGAAGGTTTGGCAAGGTTTATGAACTCTAATCTCTTAAAAAGAATAGCCTCAGCTGTTGTCCTACTACCTCTGCTAATCCTCATCATTTTTAAAGCACCTTTCTTTTTGATCAAAATTCTTGTGCTTATTGTTGCTATTCTTTCTTTGAGAGAATGGAATGAACTTTTTTCCCTCCCAAAATCTTATCTTTGGTGTAGTATTTTGCTTTATTTTGGACTCTTTTGGCAAAATTTTCCTCTAAACTTATTTTTGTTTTTTATTTTTCTAATCTTTTCTTTTTCCTTTCAGCTATTCCGTTTTCAGGCTGAGGTTTTTGTTCGGCAATTTTTTCCCTTCTTTTTTGGGTTAACTTATATTTATTTTTCTTTGAGTTCTCTTACAGGAGTTATCTCCGATTTTTCTCGGGAGCATCTTTTCTATTTTTTGATGATTGTTTTTGCAAACGACACAGGCGCGTACTTTGCAGGAAAGATTTTAGGTAAAACCCCTTTTTTTGTTAAGATCTCCCCAAGAAAAACTTGGGAAGGTTTTGGGGGTGGATTAGGGCTTTCCTTTTTAGTTGGCTATCTTGTTAATCTAAAGTTTTCACTATTTGATTTTAAAACCTATTTTGTTGTAACCTTTTTGGTTGCTCTCTCAGGGACATTTGGGGACCTTTTAGAATCGGCTGTAAAACGTTCAGTTGGAAGAAAAGATTCTGGAGCGTTGATCCCAGGACACGGGGGGCTCCTTGATAGGATCGATAGCCTGCTTTTAGCTGGTCCTATTGGCTACCTAATTTTAAAAATCTTAAGCTAAAGATTTAAGCTAAAGATGTTAGGCGTAGACTTTGCTTATGAGCTTTTAAAAAAAGAGGAGGTGCCTGAGCACATCATAAAGCATTCTGAAAAAGTTGCCCTTATCTCCCTTTGTCTTGGCTCCTTTTTAAAGCATATAAGCAACCCATTGCTTGACCTTAATGTCTTGACTGTTTCTGCTTTGCTTCATGATGTAAAAAAGATGGCAAGCCTTAAAAGCGGAGAAAATCATGCTACTGCGGGCTATAAACTTATGGTAAGCCTTGGTTATCCAAGGGTTGGCGAAATAATCTATGCCCACATCTTCCTTAAACTACCAAAACCGGACGAGCCGATTAAAGAAGAAGAAATTGTTTTTTATGCCGACAAGAGGGTAAAGCACGATACCATCGTAAGCTTAAGGGAACGCTTTTCTGACCTACGGGAAAGGTATGGGAGGACGTTAAAGGCCATAATTCGAATGAGGCTTCTTGAGGACATGACCATACTTCTTGAAAGGAGGCTGTTCAAAGGACTTCCTTTTAGTCCTTCAGATTTAAACAAACTAAACAGTGTCACGGAGGTCCGGGATGTCCTCAAAAATTGTCTTGAGAGTAGCCCTGATTGCTGGTGGGACTTCCTCAGAGCGTGAAGTTTCTCTAAAGGGGGCAAGGGCGGTTGAGAAGGCTCTTAGGGAGCTTGGTCATAAAGTGGAATTTTTTGACCCCGCAACAGACCTGTTGAAGCTTGCTCAAAGGGCAAGGGAATTTGATGTTGCCTTTCTGGTGCTTCATGGGAAGGGAGGGGAGGATGGAACCATACAGGGTTTTCTTGAACTTTTAGGGCTTCCCTATCAGGGAGCTGGAGTCTTAGGTAGTGCCCTTGCTATGCATAAAGGTTTGAGCAAAAAGCTCTATCAGTTGGCTTGTTTGCCTGTCCCTCGAGGTGAAACCTTCCACAAAGGTCGTTCTTCGTCAAGGGAAATGGTCGAGTACGCTAAATGGCTTGGCTTTCCTTTGGTTGTTAAGCCTGCTACACATGGCTCAAGCGTGGGAATGAGCCTCGTTGAAGACGAAAAAGAACTATTCAAGGCGCTTGACCTTGCCTTTAGCTACGATGATGAGGTTTTGATAGAAGAATACATTCAGGGTAGAGAAATTACCGGAGGAATCCTTGAGGAAAAGCCGCTCCCTCTTGTCGAAATCATTCCTAAAGAAAGTAAATACTTTGACTATGAAACAAAGTATACTCCTGGCAAGGCTGAAGAAATATGCCCAGCCCCTCTTGACGAAAAACTGACTAAGAAGGGCCAAAATTACGCCCTCTTAGCTCATAGGGTTTTAAAGCTAAGACATTATAGTAGAACAGACATGATTTTGAAAGAGGATGAATTCTTTCTGCTTGAGACAAACACCATCCCAGGGATGACAGAAACAAGCCTTCTACCTTTAGCGGCAAAAGTTGCGGGATTATCTTTTAAAGACCTTGTTCAAAAGCTCTTAGAATTAACGCTTAAAGATAGCTAAACTTGATAGAAGCCTTGTTTAATCTTTTGTCCTTCAACCCCAAGATAGATAGCAGACTCAAGAAACAGGTTTTTTAAGGCTCCCTCCGGTAAGCTCTCTGCTATTTTTTCCATCTCAAAAGCCTGAGAAAGAAGAAAATCGGCTAAAGTTTGAGAGGAGGAAAAGTTTAACGGAGTTTTGGCGATTTTATCCAAAAGGTCAAGAGAAAATTCAAGGCGTTCTGCCAAATACTTTACCTTTTCCCCCTCCGTTTGTTTTAGATTTTCTAAGCTTTCAAGCTCTCTTATGGCTTCTTTAAGGTAATCTTCAAAGACCTTCGAATCTTTCTTGACAATAATTTCCGTTATGATACGATTAAAATCAATCAAATTTTTAGGGTCAATCTTCATGAGGCTCACCTCTTCATCTGTGTTTAATATTCTTATCGGTAAAAGTAAAGACAAATTCAAAACTTTCAAGGGGTTAACTCTTTTTTTGTTGATTGTCACCTTAGTCTATGGATGTGGGTGGGTTCTTGTTGGGGGTGGTGTTTATGAAGGATATAAAGTAGTGACAGACCCAAGGTCAGTTGGAACTCAGCTTGATGATGCGATAATCACGGCAAAGGTTAAGGCAAAGCTTATAGAAGACCCCATTACCAAAGCAAGAAAAATCGACGTTGACACGGTAAATGGAGTTGTCACTCTCACCGGTTTAGTTGATTCCGAGGAAGAGGTTAAGCGGGCTATTCAGATTGCCTCTTCAGTTCCAGGGGTAAAGAAGGTGGTAAACAATTTAAGAATAGGCCAGAGGAGTTTTACTCAGTATTTATCAGATAAAGAGATTACCGCAAGGATTAAAGCAAAACTTATTGCAGACCCTGAGCTTAAGGCTTTTAGCATAGATGTGGACACGGTGAACGGGGTTGTGACCCTTACTGGTGTTGTTGAGAGCGAAGTTCAAAAAGAGCGTGCAGTTTTTCACGCAAAATCTGTCCCAGGTGTCAAGTCAGTAGTAGTAAACCTTCAAGTTAAAAAACGATAAACTTTTACTTATAAAACTTCCCTTGGTATAGTTCCCTCTCTTCCAAGCATTGATTAATGGACTTTAGAACTTCTGCCTTTTTTAGTAGCCAATCCGGGGCTACCAATTCATCTTTTGGGGGGTCGGAGGTTAAACGATGCACGACTGTCTCCGGTGGTAGAAGAGCAAGGCTCTCAGCTACAAGAGTTGCGTAATCTTTAAGGGTTAGCGGTTGGTATTCCCCTTTAAGATAGAGCCTCTCCATGGGTGTTTGTTTAACGATGTAAAGGGCATGAAATTTTATGCCATCTATCCTTAAGGAGCTTAGAGCTCTAACTGTTGCAAGCATCATCTCCTTAGTTTCCCTTGGGAGACCGAAGATGATATGAACCACAACTGGTAATCCTTTGGACTTTAGGAGGTGGTAAGCCTTTAGAAAATCTTCGTAGGTATGCCCTCGATTGATGTATCTTAGAGTTTCATCGTGGATGCTTTGAAGACCAAGCTCAACCCAAACATAATAGCCCTGGTCCTGATACTTTTTGATAAGGTTTGCCCGTTCTTCGTCAACGCAATCTGGTCTTGTGCCGATAGCCAATCCTACGAAATCCTTATCTAAGTGGACAAGGTTGTAAAGTTCATCAAGGACCTCAAGGGGAGCGTAGGTATTAGAAAAGGACTGAAGATAAAGGATAAATTTTTTATAGCCCTTGCTTCTAAATTTTTCGATGAATTTTTTTACCTGTTCTTCAGGAGTTAGAATCTTTGCCAAACCGGTCCCAGAACCTTTGGCGTCACAGTAGATGCATCCTCCAAAACCAAGGGTTCCATCCCGATTTGGGCAAGTAAGGCCTGCGTCTATGGGTATTTTTTTTACCCTTTCTCCAAAACGTTCCTTTAAATGTTTGTTTAAGCTATAGTATCTTTCCATGGTTTTAATTATAATGCATCTTGAAAGGCTACTCCATGAGGCTGTTCAAAAATTTTAAAATTTTAATTAAGGATTAAATTATTAAACTATGAGGAGAAGTGTTTTGACTTTGAAGCATTTATATAGTTTTGTAAAGTCCTATTTTCAGAGGATTGAAAACATAGAACCTGTGAAGAGGC
>Ga0081519_100023_pt1 | contig 36910 bp, 38 predicted proteins | sample ConSprmetagenome_FD_70987 | JGI IMG/M metagenome (GOLD analysis project Ga0081519, IMG submission 70987) | Hot spring microbial streamer communities from Conch Spring, Yellowstone National Park, USA - C T=80-84 v2 (version 2) | ecosystem: Environmental > Aquatic > Thermal springs > Hot (42-90C) ...
TCGACTCTGAAGAAAAGAAGAAAAAAAGGAAGATAACCATCAACACCAAGTATGTTCTTTTTGTGGTAAGCGGAGCCTTTCATGGTCTTGAGGAGATAATCAAAAAAAGGCTAAAAAAATCAAGCCTTGGTTTTCTTTCGGAGGTTGAGGGGCGCTCCGATGTTAAGGTCAACTATTTAAAGTTTACCACTCCTGAAGATTTAGTAGCCTATGGGTTTGAGAGGGAGTTTGTAGGGAGGCTTCCAGTTATAGCTGTCTGCGACCCGCTCACCGAAGAAGACCTCTTTGAGATCCTTGCCAATCCAAACAGTGCCATCGTTTTAAACAAGAAGAGGGATTTTAAGGTTTACGGCATAGATTTAGCTTTTACCGATTCTGCTTTAAAGCTTTGTGCAAAGCTTGCCTATAAGGAAGGAACAGGGGCAAGGGCTCTTCTTCGCGTTCTGGAGAAGGCTTTGATTCCCTTTGAGAAGACTTTGCCTTCCTTAAATATTGAACATTTTGGGGTTACAGAGGAGCTGATTTGCGATCCGCAAGGTTATTTAGCAACCTTCCTTAACAATCCAAAGGACAGCAAATGGGAGGAAGTGTATCTTCAGGCTTTAAAGGAAGAGAAAGAAAGGTTTGTTAAGTATTTGGAGCTTAGAAAGCATAGGTATCTGAAAACGGATGTGATGGAGCTTACCCCTCAAAGGCTCAATCTTCTTTTTGAGCTATACAAGTTTGAGGATGTAGAGCTGAGCGTAGTGTTAGATGAAATGGTAAACCTTTATCGCCAGGTCAAAGGATATGAAGCTACCTTCTCAAGGAGGAACCAGATACAAGCGGTGTTTACCGAGGAGGCTATCGACTACATCTTAAACGAAGTCCTTCGTAACGACCGAGGAGTTTTTTCTTTCTGCGAGAAGGCTTTGTCTCGCATAGAGTATGCCTTACTAAACATAAGGGACATTCAGGGAAGAAAGAAGTTTTACATTACTCCCTTAGCCTTTACAAACCCTGAAAAGTACATTGAAGATTTGCTCACTTTAAAAGCATGATTTTTCTTGCCCTATCTTCAGCCATTCTGGAAAAGGTTTCAGCCCTTTTAGAAAAGTTTAAGCTAAAATACCAGGTAGTTGAAACAGGGGAAGACCTCCTTGAAAAAGCAAGAAAGCAAAAGCCTCAGCTTATCATCTTAGAAAAAGACTTGCCTTTACTTGATGGTTTTTCTGCGACCCTACTTCTTAAGGCACACGAAAAAACAAAGGAAATACCGGTTATCATTGTATGCAAGTGTCATTTCCAAGAGGAGGAAATAAAAGCTCGAGACTGCGGAGCAGATTACATTCTGCATTATCCCTTAAAAGAAGAGGAATTTATCCAAGTTTTAAGCAAGCTTTTAAAGAAAGATTTGAAGCCCAAAGACTAAGGGAGTGTGATTTAAAAATGATCGGAATTTCAAAGCTTTACTGCGGAACTGTAGAGCCTTCTGACCCTTTGAGGTATGGAAGAAGGTCTAAAGACCTTCCTTCTCATCTTCTTCAGTTTTCTGAAGACAAAAAACCCGTTGTTGTCTGGAATGTGACCAAGGCTTGCAATCTTAGGTGTATCCATTGCTATGCCAGCGCAGACAACAGACCTGCCGAAAATGAGCTCACAACCGAAGAGGGCTTTAGGCTTCTTGAAGATTTAGCCCAGTTTGGCTGCCCGGTTGTCCTTTTTTCAGGTGGAGAGCCTTTAGTGAGACCGGATATCTTTGACCTTATTGCTTATGCTGTCCGGCTTGGTCTTAGGGCAGTTCTTTCCACGAACGGGACCTTAATCGACCATGCCCTTGCCAAAGAGCTTAAAAAGTTAGGTTTGTCCTACGTTGGTATAAGTCTTGATGGAATAGGCGAGGTGCACGATAGGTTCCGCGGTTCTAAAGGTTGTTTTGAAAAGGTAATCCAAGCCATTGAAAACTGTCTGAGAGTAGGCTTAAAGGTAGGGCTTAGGTTTACAATAAACAAGTTGAACGCTGAAGAGATCCCCAAGGTGTTTGACTTTGTGGAAGAGATGAAAATTCCTCGTCTCTGCTTTTATCATTTAGTCTATGCTGGCCGGGGAACAAAGCTAATGGAATATGACCTTTCCCACGAAGAGACAAGGAAATGGGTAGACTACATCATCGACCGCACAAAGGAGCTTCACGATAAGGGGCACAAGGTTGAAGTTTTGACGGTTGACAACCATGCAGACGGACCTTATCTCTACCTCCGGATGAAGAGGGAGGGCAATCCAAGGGCAGAGGAGGTCTATCAGCTCCTTCTTATGAACGGAGGAAATAACAGCGGGGTAGGTATTGGATGCGTCTCTTGGGATGGGGAGGTTCATGCCGACCAGTTCTGGAGACACTACTCCTTTGGCAATGTTCGGAAAAGACCATTCAGCGAAATCTGGATGGATACTTCCGACCCTCTCATGGCTAAGCTTAAAGAAAAGAAAAAGCATGTCAAAGGAAGATGTGCGAAATGTCGCTTTCTTGAAGTTTGCGGTGGAAACTTTAGGGTTAGGGCTGAGGCGGCAACAGGCGATACCTGGGCACCTGACCCAGCTTGTTACTTAACCGATGAGGAAATAGGAATTGCTTAGAAAAAGAGGAGGCTGGCTATGGGGAGGATTGAGCGGGCTCTGATAAGTGTTACGGACAAATCTGGGATTGTAGATTTTGCTAAGGAGCTTGAAGCGTTGGGCATTGAAATTGTCTCAACCGGTGGGACTGCTCGCATCTTAAGAGAGGGTGGAGTAAAGGTTGTTGATGTGTCAGAGCTTACAGGCTTTCCTGAGATCCTTGGCGGGAGGGTAAAGACCCTTCATCCTAAGATCCATGGAGGTCTCCTTTTTAAAAGGGATGATGAGGAGCATGTTAAGACAATCAAGGAACAGGGAATAAAGCCCATTGACCTTGTGGTAGTGAACCTTTATGCCTTTGACAAGGTAGTAAAAGAAAAGGGGGACCTGGATACCGCTATTGAAAACATTGACATAGGTGGTCCAACCCTTCTTCGGGCAAGCGCAAAGAACTTCAAGTATGTGACGGTTGTCGTTGACCCTGCGGATTACCCTTTAGTGCTCTCTGAGATTAAAGCTCAAGGAAACACAACGCTTAAGACGAGATTTTACCTTGCTAAAAAGGTCTTTAAGCTTACCAGCGAATACGATAGGATGATCTTTGAGTACCTTTCAACCTTTGAACTTTAAAGAAGCTATATTTTTTGATGTTTTGCCTTTCAGTCGGTGAAAAGAGCTGGAGTGACACTTTAGAGGTAGTTCAAAAGAACGCCCATCTTACCCATCTTTTTGAAATTAGGCTTGATTACTTAGAGGATGATCTCTCGCCTGATAGCATTTCTTCTTTCATTTTGTCATGCCGAGCGGAGCGAGACGCCCCTTCTCTTAAATTTATCTTTACCTGTAGGCTTCCTGAGGAGGGAGGAAAAAGGCATGTTCCAGAGGAAGAAAGGCTACGAATCCTTAAGCATTGTCTTGGGATGGGGGCTTATCTTGTTGACCTTGAATGGAAAGCTTTGAAAGGATATATAAAAAGGCATGGCAATCCTCCTTTCCCTTTGGATAAGACGCTTGTTTCTTTTCATGATTTTGAGGGAACACCCAATGATAGGGCTCTCAAGGGGCTAATGAGGAGCCTGAGCCAAGCTTCCGTAAAATTAGCTAAGGTTGTTTGTTTTTCCGAAAAGCCTGAGGACGGTTTACGGCTCTTAAGTCTTATCCCTTATGGGAGAAGTCTTGGTATGGAAGTTGTAGCCTTTGGTATGGGGGATAAGCTTTCCTGGACAAGGATAGTAAGTTTAATCCTTGGCGCACCTTTTACCTATGTTAGTGCAACTAAAGATAGTGGGACTGCACCGGGTCAACTCGACATCTTATCAGCTAAAAGCCTCTATGAGGGTTTAACTTCATGTATAAGGTCTACGGAATAATCGGATACCCTGTTTCTCATTCTTTATCTCCGGTTATGCACAACCTTGCCTTTCGGGAGCTTGGGGTTAAAGCAGTCTACGGTGCCTTCCCTGTTAAGCCCGAAGACTTAAGCCAGGCTATGAGAGGGGTTAAAGCCCTTGGTATTTCTGGGCTTTCAGTAACCATTCCACACAAAGTAGAGGTGATAAAGTATCTTGATGAGATTGATGGAAAAGCTAAAGAAATTGGGGCTGTAAACACGATAATAAACCGCGAAGGGAGCCTTTTTGGGACAAACACCGATTGGATAGGGGTCTTGAAAGCCTTTAAGGAGGTTGGAGTATCTCTTTCTGGGAAGAGGGTTGTTATTCTTGGGGCAGGTGGAGCAAGCTTAGCCATCATCTACGCTATGATTCAAGCTGGCGCAAAGGAGATAGTCGTTTACAATCGCACCTTCGAGAAGGCAAAGGAAGTGGGAGAAAGGTTTTCCATTTTAGCCTATCCCTGGGAGGCTCTATACGACGCTTATGGAGACATCCTCATCAACGCAACAAGCGTTGGACTGAAAAGCTCTGATTCCCCAGTAGCTAAAGAGGTGGTCTCCCGCTTCTCCATCGTCATGGATTCCGTTTATATTCCTTTAGAGACAAAGCTTCTTGCCATAGCAAAGGAAGAGAATAAAATTACCATAGATGGTTTGAAGATGCTCCTTTATCAAGGAGTTGAGCAGTTTAAGCTATGGACTGGACTTATGCCCCCGGTTGAAAAGATGAGGGAAGCCCTCTACAAAGAAGTCTTAACCATGGAGGTTGAGTTTGGTCTTAGAAAAGGAGATAAAACCGCTTAAAGATTTTAAGAGGGCAAGGCTTAAGGTTCCAAGCTCAAAGAGCTTAACCCAAAGGGCTCTTATTTGCTCAGCCTTAGCCGATGGAAAAAGCCGAATCATAAACCCCCTTTTAAGCGAGGACCCAAGGCTTCTCCTTTCAGCCTTAGAAGCAACTGGCGTTAAAGCAACTTTTTCTGAGAACAACCTTATTATAGAAGGCGTAGGTGGAAGACCAAGCCTTTCTGGAGAGAAGGTTTATCTTGGCAACAACGGAACGGGCACAAGGTTTTTTATCGCCTATGCAAGCCTTGGGCGGGGAAGCTTTGTTGAAGTCTTTGGTAAAGAAAGGCTTCACGAAAGACCCGTTGCCCCTCTGCTTTCTGCCTTAAAAAGCTTATCAGCAAACATCGAATGCTTAGAAAGAGAGGGCTATCTACCTATAAGGATATATGAGGGAAAGCTTAAGGGAGGAAAAGTTAGCCTCCCCGGGAATGTAAGCAGTCAGTTTATCTCAGCCCTTCTGCTAATTGGTCCTTACCTTAGCGGAGGGCTCACTGTGGAGGTTGAGGGTGAGCTCTTGTCTGCAGGCTATGTAGAGATGACCATTGAGGTGATGAAACACTTTGGCGTAGATGTTGAGAGGGTTATGGATGGTTTTAGGGTTAAGGAGGGCTTCTATAAGGCAACAGAGTATGAAGTCCCTGCCGATGCCTCAAGCAGTTCCTACTTTTTGAGCATTCCCCTTATCTTAGGAAGGGGAGAGGTCTACATAGAAAACTATTCAGCGACTTCATCCCAGCCTGATGTTGCACATCTTACCTTCTTAAAGGAGATGGGGGCTAAGATTGAGGTCCTGCCTCTTGGGGTTAAGGTATCCTTTGAGGGAAGACCCAAGGCTTGCGAGTTTAACATTGGTAATTGTCCGGACCTTTTTCCCACTCTTTGCGTGCTTTTAGCCTGCGCAGAAGGAAAGGGCATAATCCGAGGTGCACCCCATCTTCGGTATAAAGAAACGGACCGCATAAAGGCTATGGCAACGGAGCTTAAAAAGCTTGGCGTTGAAGTTGAAGAGCTACCCGATGGCATTGTGATCGAGGGTAGGGAAAATTTTAAGCCTGCAAGGATAAACACTTACGATGACCACCGCATAGCCATGTCCTTTGCCATCCTTGGGCTAAGATGCGGAGGTCTTATCATCGAGAACCCAGCTTGTGTTGAAAAGTCCTATCCAGAGTTTTGGGAACACTTGGAAAGCGTCTACACTCAAAATTCATGAAAAAGAGCTGGGATAAGGTTATTTTAATCGGGTTTCGTGGGGCAGGCAAAACAACTGTTGGCAAGTTCTTAGCGGAAAGACTAAATCTTCCTTTCCTTGACCTTGACGATGAAGTCCAAAGAAGAGTTGGTCTATCCATAAAAGAGATGGTTGAAAGGTATGGTTGGAGCTATTTTAGAGAGATGGAAAAGGAAGTGCTTGAGGACCTTATAGAAAAAGAGAGATGCGTTGTTGCCCTTGGAGGAGGGAGCGTTTTGCATGAAGACCTCATGGAAAAGCTAAAGAACAGGGCCTTCATCATCTACCTTAAAATTTCTCCCGCTATGGCTGTAGAAAGAATAACCAAAGATTCCAAGTCTGAGCAAACCCGACCTTCGCTTTCAGACCTTTCTTTGGTTGAAGAGGTTGAAAAGGTATTAAAGGAAAGAGCTCCACTTTACGAGAAGTATGCGGACATTATAATAGAGGCTGATAAAGAGGATTTAAATACGCTTCTTAAGGAAATTTTGAAACATTTGGAAGACGAGCCATGGCGCTAACCATACCGGATGCCATCCAAGCCTCGGTTTCTGAAGTCTTAGGGACCTATCTTGGCAAACAGCCAAACCTTAAAGCCACGGAGGTTAGGAAGGAAAACACCGCTCTTGGGGAAATTTCAGCTATCATCGGTTTAACCGGGGATAAGGTCCAAGGTGCCTTTGTGGTGTCAGTGGAAAAGGAGCTTCTTTTTGAGGTCATGAAGGTTTTACTGGGGGAGGCTCCATCTGAAATAAATGAGGAGGCTTTAGACATGGCGGGTGAGCTTGCCAACATGATCTGTGGGAGCTTTCGTAAGCGTTTTGAACAGATAGGGACAACCCTCAAAGCTTCTGTTCCAAGCATGATCACCGGGAAAGATTATCAAATTCATGCCCTCTGCAAAACACCAAGGATAGCCTTTAAGTTTGAGCTTGACGGAAAGCACATCTACGTTGAGTTCTGTTTAGACAAATTAGGTTAAAGACTTATGGGGGGGTTAGCTATGGAGATAAGAACCCACCGCCGAATTGACCAGAGCTTAAGCGGTGTTCCTGTTGAGCTTTCTCAAGGAAAAGCCATCGTTAAGCTTAAGACTGATGAGCGGATGGTTGCGGATGAATACGGTCTAATCCATGGTGGGTTTATCTTTAGCCTTGCGGACTATGCAAGCATGCTTGCCGTAAACGAGGAGACTGTGGTCTTAGCCAAGGCTGAGGTTAAGTTTTTAAAACCAGTGAAACTTGGCGATGAGGTCGTAGCTACCGCTGAAGTAAAGGGCACTGAAGGTAAAAAGAGGTTTGTTTCCGTTGAAATAAAAAGAGGTGATGAAGTTGTTTTTACAGGAGAATTCCTATGCGTTGTCCCTGAAAAACATGTATTAGCTTAAGATTTCTTCTTTACCTTAAGCCTTAATCCTTCTTTCCCTAAGATCAAAACCTCTTCCCCTACTGGGATTATCTCGTCTGCCGTTGCAGACCAGATTTCCCCTGAGACAAAGACCTTTCCCCCTTTAGGGGATACCTCTTCAATAACTTTCCCTGTTGTCCCTATCAAAGAAAACTCCCCTGATACTGGCTTTTTTCTTTGAGTCTTTACTACTAAATAAGCAGTTCCTCCAAAAAGTAGAGAAAAAGTGATGGCGACCGTGTAGAGTAAAGGCATATAAACTCTAAGCCAAGGAGGATTGTCCCCAAAAAGGAGAAGGGAGCCTAATAGTAGGGATATGACTCCACCGATGGCTAAGAGACCATGAGAGGGGACTTGAGTTTCAAGGAAAAATAGGAGCCCGGCAAGGAGGATTAGGGCTAAGCCAGCATAGTTCACAGGAAGAATGCTAAGCCCAAATAGGGCAAGGATCAGGCATATAGCTCCAACCACACCAGGTAAGATGGCTCCAGGATTGGTGAACTCAAGATAAAGCCCAAGAAGCCCAAGCATCAGCAAAAAGTAGATTAGATTTGGATTGGTTAAGACTTTGAATACTCGAGTTTTTAAGTCTTCTTCTATCCGGATAAGTTCATAAGGTTTAAGCCTTAGCTCGACCTCGCGGTTTTTAATGTTAACTTTTCGTCCGTGTGCCTCATCAAGGAGCTTTTGCAAGTCTTCAGCGACGATTTCGATAACACCCTTCCGAAGAGCTTCCTTTTCAGTGAGGCTTACGCTTTTTTTTACCATCTCTTCCGCAAACGTTTGGTCTCGTCCTCTCAATTCCGCAAGGTTTTTAGCATAGGCGGCAAGGTCGTTTGCTATCTTTTCCATGACCTTTGGGTCAGCTTTGCCTGAAAGCTCTACGGGATGGGCTGCTCCAACATGGGTTCCCGGAGCCATGGCAGCTAAGTGGCTTGCAAGCACGATAAAAGCTCCAGCAGAGGCTGCCCTTGCTCCTGAAGGAGACACATAAACTATGATGGGCACCTCACTATCAAGCATGGCTTTTACTATCTCCCTTGTAGACTCAACCAACCCCCCTGGTGTATCAAGCTCTATCACCAAGGCTTGAGCTCCCTCTTTTTGCGCCTTGGATATGGCAGAAATGATAAAGTTTGCCGTAGCAGGTGTTATGGCAGAATCCACTTTAAGGAGATAGACTCGCGCCCCATGTGATTTTGAGACAAGCGCTAAAAAAACAACCCAAAAGAATAAAGCTAAGAGAACTCCTTTTTTAAGCATTCTTTAACCCTCTGTAGGTCTTCCCATATTAAGCGTCTTACTTGAGAATTCTTAGTCATGTCTTCCGGATGAAAGGTAAAGAATAGAGGTATCCCCTCAAAGTTAAATGTAGCTTTTCTTGCTTCATTTAGGGTGATCTTTCTTTCTGTCCCGAGAAAAGACTTTATCGGCGTTGAGCCAAAGCAAAGGATGACTTTTGGTTTTATTACTTGGATTTGCTTTAATAAGTGTTCTTTACAGGCTAAAACCTCCTCGTCCTCCGGGGGTCTATCGTTGTAGGGACGACACTTTACCGAATGGGTAAGGAAAACATCCTCAAGGTTTAAGGCCAAGGTCTGCAAAAGCCTCTGAAGCATGGTGCGGTAGCCACCAGTAATAACAAGACCTTGTAGTTCTTCATCCCTCCTTGGATAGTCAAGGATGCCCATGATTTTGGCTGAAAGCTTTCCTTCACCAAAAATAGCTGCTTTCCTTGTTTGAGAAAGGGGACAAGCTGTGCAGTTTAGAACCTCTTCCTTTAATGTGTGTTCGTCAACAAAGAACTTTTTTGGCTTTTTTATTTCCGAAAGAAATTTTTCTATCCTTGGAGTTTTAGGAAGCTCCTCAATTTCTAAGTTCTTTAAGTAAATAAAATAGGGTCTAAGGATAGAATACTTACCCATTTTTTTTTATCCCATTTTATTTATAGTATAACTTTTAGTTGTTACTTGTCAAAAGCTTTAATTAGCAGTAGATTTTTTAAAACTTTGAAGAGGGAGGTTTTATGGGAAGGATCGTTATCAATCAAGATGGTACTTTAACTGTCCCTGATGACCCAGAAATTCCCTACATTGAAGGAGATGGGATCGGGCAGGACATCACACCTGCCATGATCAAGGTTGTTGATGCCGCGGTTGACAAAGCCTATGGAGGTAAAAGGAAGATAAAATGGATAGAGGTTTTAGCTGGGGAAAAGGCTTTCAAAGAGACAGGTAACTATCTTCCTGAGGAGACGCTTAAGACTATCAAGGAGTGTGTCGTTGCTATCAAAGGTCCGCTTACCACTCCTGTTGGGGGTGGCTTTAGAAGCTTAAACGTAACTCTAAGACAAGTTTTAGACCTCTATGCCTGCGTTCGACCGGTTCGCTGGATACCTGGAACACCAAGCCCGGTCAAACATCCTGAAAAGGTGAACATGATAATCTTTCGCGAAAACACCGAAGATGTCTACGCTGGGATTGAGTTTGAATCAGGCTCAAAGGAAGCAAAAAGACTGATAGAATTTTTACGCGAAGAGTTGAAAAAACCGGTTCGGGAAGATGCTGGGATTAGCATAAAGCCCATCAGCCCCTTTGGGTCAAAGAGGCTTGTCCGCAAGGCTATAAAATACGCTTTAGAACATAAGCTCCCAAGCGTGACCTTAGTGCATAAGGGAAACATCATGAAGTATACTGAGGGAGCCTTCAGAAACTGGGGCTACGAAGTGGCAAAGGAAGAGTTTCCTGAGGTTACGGTGGCTGAAGAGGAAATTCCAACCAGATTTCCAAACGGTGTTCCCGAGGGTGTGGTAGTGATAAAGGACCGTATCGCTGATGCTATGTTCCAGTGGGCTCTCCTTCGCCCTGAGGAGTATAGCATCCTTGCAACGCCAAACCTAAACGGTGACTACCTTTCCGATGCTTTAGCGGCTCAGGTAGGTGGGCTGGGTATGGCACCTGGTGCTAACATCGGAGATGGCTACGCGGTGTTTGAGGCAACCCACGGCTCAGCCCCAAAGTATGCTGGGCTTGATAAGGCAAACCCTTCATCGCTCATCCTTTCCGCAAAGATGATGCTCGAATACATAGGCTGGAAAGAAGCGGCTGACCTCATTTGGGAGGCTTTAGCTAAGACCATTCAAAGCAAAGTAGTAACTTATGACCTTGCAAGGCAGATGGAGGGCGCCCGAGAGGTAAAGTGTTCGGAGTTTGCCGAGGAAGTTGTAAAAAATATCTATGAAACGCAGTCCTGAAATAAGAATAGCACTTCGCAAAGCCTCAACATGAACCCAAAAACAAGATTTTGAACACCATTAAAAAACGAGTTTGATATCTAAAAGGAGGAAGGCTACCATGAGCGAATACAATTTCTCTGAGATTGAGAAGAAGTGGCAGGAGGTCTGGGAGAAAGAGGGCGTTTATCATTCCGACCCTGACCCAAAGAAACCAAAATACTATGTCCTTGAGATGTTCCCTTATCCTTCAGGTCGAATCCACATGGGGCATGTAAGAAACTATACCCTTGGAGACATCATAGCAAGGGTCAAACGGATGAAAGGCTACAATGTGCTTCATCCTATGGGATGGGATGCTTTTGGGCTTCCTGCTGAAAATGCCGCTCTCAAGCACGGGGTTCATCCTGCCGACTGGACCTTTTCCAACATCGCTTACATGAAAGCTCAGCTAAAAAAACTTGGGTTTAGCTACGATTGGAGGAGGGAGATTACCACCTGCACGCCGGATTACTATCGTTTTGAACAGAAATTTTTTATCGAGATGTATGAACGGGGCTTAGCCTACCGGAAAAAGACCTTGGTTAATTGGTGTCCGAAGGACCAAACAGTTCTTGCTAATGAGCAGGTTGAAGATGGAAGGTGCTGGAGATGCGGAACCGAGGTTACATTGAAGGAAATGGAAGGGTGGTTTTTAAAGATAACCGCCTATGCTGAAGAGCTCCTTCAAGACCTTGATAAGCTTGAAGGAAAATGGCCAGAAAAAGTCATCACCATGCAGAGAAACTGGATCGGAAAAAGCGTTGGAGCCGAGATTAAGTTTTTCGTGCCGGATTTAGAAGAGGACTTAATCGTTTACACCACAAGACCCGATACCCTCTTCGGTGCAACCTTTGTTGCTCTTTCCCCAGAGCATGAACTGGCAAAAAAACTCGCCGAAAAAAAGGGGCTTAAGGCAAAGCTTGAGGAGTTTATTGAAAAGGTCCGTAAGGAGAGAAGAGCTATCGAGGAGGGTAGGGCAGAAAAAGAGGGGCTTTTCCTTTCCGCTAAAGCCTACCATCCACTGACCAAGGAGAGCATTCCTATCTTTGCCGTAAACTATGTCCTCATGGAGTATGGGACCGGTGCTATCATGTGCGTCCCAGCCCATGACCAGAGGGATTTCGAATTTGCCAAAAAATACGGCTTACCCATAAAGGTAGTCATAACTCCTAAGGATAAGGTTTTAAAGGCTGAGGAGCTGGAATCTGCCTATGAAGACCCAGGCGTCCTTATAAATTCTCACGAATTTTCTGGTCTCTGGAGCGAGGAAGCAAAAGAAAGGATCATTGCTAAGCTTGAAGAGCTCTCTCTTGGCAGAAAGAAGGTGACTTACCGGCTAAGGGACTGGGGAGTTTCTCGCCAACGCTACTGGGGTTGTCCTATACCCATGGTCTACTGCGAAAAGTGTGGCATCGTGCCAGAAAGGATTGAAAACCTTCCCGTAGTTTTACCCCTTAATGTTCAGATAGACAAAACTGGAAAAAGCCCTCTTCCTTATCTTGAAGACTTTGTGAACACTACCTGCCCAAAATGTGGCGGAAGGGCAAGAAGAGAAACAGACACCTTCGACACCTTCGTTGAGTCCTCTTGGTATTTCTTACGCTTTGCCTCGCCAGACCCTGAGCTCCCCTTTATAAGAGAGGATATAGAATACTATCTCCCTGTTGACCAATACATAGGGGGCATCGAACATGCCATCCTGCATCTTCTTTACGCTCGGTTCTTTACCAAGGTGCTAAGAGACCTTGGATACATAAACTTTGATGAACCCTTTGAAAGGCTTTTGACTCAAGGTATGGTGATCAAAGAGACCTACCGCTGCCCAGTTCATGGCTGGATTTATCCAGAGGAGGTTTCTTCTGAGGGCAAATGCCTAAAAGATGGCTGCGGTGAGAAGGTTGAGGTTGGAAAACCCGAAAAGATGTCAAAGAGTAAATGTAACATCGTTGACCCCGATGAAATGATAAATAAATACGGAGCGGACACGGTGAGGCTCTTTATCGCCTTTGCCGCCCCACCTGAGAAGGACCTTGAATGGAGCGAGCACGGCATAGAAGGAGCCTTCAGGTTTCTAAAAAGACTTTATTCGCTCGTTTCTTCTTATGCCGATGAGCTTCGTGAGGTTGAGCTAAAAGAAGAAGAACTAAAGGATCTTTCAGACAAACTTCTGAAGCTCCGCAGAAAGCTTCATCAAACGATTAAGAAGGTGCATGTTGACTTTGAAGAAAGGCTTCACTTCAACACAGGAATTGCCGCCATAATGGAATTTTTAAACCATCTTCAGGATACTTTGAAGGAGCTTTCCCCAGATGAGATTAAAGATCATAAGACTAAGATTTTACTCAAAGAGGTCTTCATTAAAACTTTGCTTCTTCTTTCACCCGTTTGTCCCCATATTTGCGAAGAGCTTTGGGAGAAGCTTGGAGGAGAGGGGAGGATTGTCAACGCTAAATTTCCCACCTTTGACCCCGCCCTTCTAAAGGAAGAAACCTTCGTGCTTGTGATCCAGGTCAACGGTAAGGTGAGAGACCAGGTTGAGGTGCCCGTTGATATTACTAAGGAAGAGGCGCTCGAGCTTGCTTTATCCCTTCCGAAAGTAAAGAAATTTGTTGAAGGAAAGAGCATAAAGAATGTGGTCTTCGTTCCTCAGAAGCTTATTAATATTGTGGTTTAGCTGTTTTCTTTATGCCTGTGGGTATACCCTTGCCGAAAAACCTACCTTTCTTAATCCAGAATGGAAAACCATCTACATCCCCCCCTGGAAGAACTATACAGGTGAGAAGGCGGTAGGGGTGCTCTTAGCCCAGGAGTTAAGAAAAAAGATAGCCCAAGACGGGTTTTTAGTTCCAGTTTATTCCCCCGATTCTGCAGATCTAATACTCCAAGGCGAAGTCCTAAAAGTTTACGTTGAGCCCGTAGCTTACGCCACCTTTTTACAGACTAAGACAAGAAAAATCCAGTTTGAAGGAAGGTTTGCCTTGATCGAGAGAAGAACGGGTAAAAAGATTTACGAAAATCCAAAGATTACGAGATATGAAACCTATCGCGTGGCTGAAGTTACATCAAACCTTTTAAATCCCGGTAAAGACGAAGCTTTACGCCACCTTTTAGATCCTGGTAAGGACGAAGCTCTACGCCTTTTGGTAGAGGATTTGTCAGAGCTTATTATGCAAGAGCTCTTTTATCGCTAAGGTGAATACCAAGATTTGAAGCCTTCTATTGTCTCTCTTATCTCCTTTGGGTCAAGAAATCTCAACCCAAGCTTATCAGCCATCTTCAACACACCTTGGTCAGCAGAAACCACTATTCCATCAAGCTCCAAAGCAAGTAAAATAAGTTCTAAATCTTCCTTAGAATCTACGATACCTTCCCTTAGGACCTCTCGGTATCTTCTTCGTAAAAATTTGAGGACCTCTTCTGGTTTTTTTTGAAGGGCAGTTTTTACTGCCTCCTCAGCAACCCTTAAACCTTTGTTTATCCTTGCTCTTAAGTCTTCTATGAATTCATACATCAAAAAAGCTGGTATATAAAGTTCATACTTTTTGGGAGATTTGATCTTGAGGACTGAACGAGCCTTGGGAGGGACTCTAAGGTCAGAGATCATTCTTTTTAATTCTTCGTAGATGGAGGTAGGAATGTAGACGGAAACCTCTCCCTCAACTTCGCTTACAATAAGTAAGAAGTTTTTAAAAGCAGCCGAGGGAGAATCTCCAAATTGGGCATACACATTTGGATTAGTAAAGATGCTTGTATCACAAACAAGCCTTTCTTTTTCCATGATGTTTATTCTAAGATTTTTTCATAAGAGGGCAAGTGGGATTTCCCTTTCCTTTTATTCTCATGAAATACCCCCTATTTGTGGTATGATAAAAAAATATGAACCTCAGACGCATGATCATTGCGCTTCTCGGTTTAGTTTTTGTCTTGTTCATCCTTTGGTTATCCTACAAAGGGAGGCTTTTTGAGAGCCTTTTCGGAGGAGTGTATAAGATATTTTTCTCCGTTGAATCTCATCTTGCTCAGAAGACTAAGGAATTTTTCTCGTCCTACGTCTTTCTTGTTGACCTAAAGAAGGAAAATGAGCAGTTAAAGGAGGAAAATTTGGTCTTGAAGCAAAGGCTTGCTGAGGTTCTTGATGCGATGAAGCTTTGCTCAGAGTATGAGAAGTTTCTTAAGGCTACCTCATCCATTAAACATCCTAAGGTTCCGGCAAGGATAATCTATAGAGCCATCGACCCCTTTTCGGATTTTATTCTTATTGACCGAGGTAGCAAAGACGGTGTTCAACCCCAGATGCCTGTTTTAGCCCTTTTTGGTAATTCCGCTATAGGCTTAATCGGACAAGTAATAGAAGCCTATCCAAACTTTAGCAAAGTTATGTTGATTACCGACCCTTCTTTTGCGGTAGATGTTAAAATAGTGCGAACAGGGGATAGAGCTATAGTTCGAGGAAAAGGCGAGCCTATTCTATCTTTGGAATACCTTCCGCTCTATTCCCAAGTTCAACCAAAGGATATTGTGGTTACCTCAGGGCAGGATGCCCTGTTTCCGGCAAATCTAATCATCGGAGAGATCATTTCTGTCAACAAGGACCCTCAGGGCCTTTTTAAGCAAGGTGAAGTAAGACCTTATGTTGATGTATACAATCTGAACTGGGTTGCCGTGATATTGCGAATACCAGAAATTCCTCTGTAGAATGAATAGCAAACAGTTTTTTTTCCTTTTTTTACCCCTCTTTTTCTTCTTATCATTGATAGAAAGTTTTATGGTTAATTTATTTTCCTATCGTTTATTTGATGTTTATATCAGTCTTTTTCTTTCAATGCTTGTTCTATTTAAACCAACCTTCTTTCTTATTTTGAGTTATTTTATGATTAGTCTAATAAAAGGATTTAACGATTTTTTACATTACTATTTTTGGTTCTTCATTTTTATAACTTTCCAAGCCTTATGGTTTTTTTATAAGAACTATTTTAAAATAGAAAAATTTTCTATGATATTGATCTTTTGGGGAATTTTTTGTTTGTTTCTGTTTTTGATTAAAATTTTATATTTTTATAATTTGATTAATCAGCCAAAAATCGATTTACTTTTCAAAGTTTTTTATAAAGGTTTATTATATTTCGGTCTTACTTATTTTTTTGCTTATGTTTTTTATCTTCTACAAAAGAAAGTGTTATTAAAAGATGAATCTGAAAATAAGGTCTAACCGTAGGCACAAGCTTGAAGATAACAGGTATGCAGATACTACTGAATTAGAAATCATATGGAAACGAAGGATCTTCTATGTCCAAATCCTTTTATTTGTCATACTTTTCTTACTTATTGGACGTGCCTTTCAGCTACAAATTCTTAAACACAGTTACTATTTAAAAAAAGCTAAAGAACGGACGGTGACAACATATATAATTCGGGCCCCAAGAGGTGAGATTATTACCTCAGATGGTGTAGTGGTAGCTACCAATCGCGCAGTCTTTCAGCTTTACCTCGACCCAGAATCTATAAAAGGAAAGGAAGAGGAGGTTTTAGTTAAGCTAAGCAAAATCTTGCAAGAGGACTTCGGTCAGCTTAAAGAGAGGTATTACTTTGCCAAAAAAAGATACTTTGGTAGGGTTCTTTTGAAAAGAGACCTAAGTTGGGATGAGGTTAGCAAAATCTTGGTCCGACAATACTATTTACCCGGGGTTATAGTTGAAGTTGAAGCCGAAAGGTATTACCCTTACGGAGAAGCTTATTTTCATCTTTTAGGTTATGTGGCAAGAATTGACCAGTCGGAGTATAAGAAGCTGAAGGATAAGGGCTATTCCCCTGAGGATTACATCGGGAAAAGCGGGATAGAAAGGTTGTTTGAAGAGTATCTTCGAGGTGAAAATGGAAGAATTGAGGTAGAAAGGGATGCTAAAGGTAGGCTTGGAAAGGTCTTGGCTAGGGTTCCTCCAAAGGCAGGGAAAGATTTAGTTATAAGTGTCAACCATAAACTTCAGATGACGGCTTATGAGTTACTAAAAGATAAAAGAGGAGCCATCGTTGCCTTATCCCCTAAGGATGGCTCTCTACTTGCCTTGGTTAGTAGTCCAGCTGTTGACCCAAACAAGTACCTTACAGGCTTTAGCCCAGAGGAATGGAAAGCCTTAATTTCTGACCCGAAGAAACCTCTCTTAAATCGAGCCATACAGCCCTATCCTCCTGGTTCAACTTTTAAGCTTGTCACAGCCCTTGCCGGTCTTCAATCAGGGGTCATAAAACACTCAAAATCTTCTGCCTTTTGTTCGGGTGGTTTCCCCTTTGGTCAGAGGGTTTTTCGTTGCTGGGAAAGGAAAGGACATGGTAGCGTTGACTTTTTTAAAGCCATTGCTCAATCCTGCGATGTATACTTCTACAATCTTGGGTTAAAGCTAGATATCGACTTTTTGGCAAAGGTTGCTCGTAGCCTTGGTCTTGGCTACCCTACTGGACTTGGCTTTCTGGATGAAAAGTCTGGGATAATTCCAGATAGGGCTTGGAAGAAAAAAAGATTTAATGAGGATTGGTATGCTGGAGAGTCTATCATTGTGGCCATCGGACAGGGATATGTCACCACAACCCCAATCCAGATGGCTAAAGCATATTCGGTGCTCGCTAACGGAGGATATAAATATAAAGTCAGCGTTGCTCGGGAGGTGAGGGATAAAAACGGAACGGTTTTAAAAAGGTTTGAACCAATCTTAGAGGAACGGGTCTCACTTGACCCTGAGCATCTTTCTTGGCTTCATGAGGGGCTAAAACAGGCGGTAGAGATAGGGACGGGAAAGTCAGCTCGTGTGCCCGGTCTTCAGGTTTACGGAAAAACCGGGACCGCTCAAGTTGTGGCCCTTGAGAGAAAAAGGGCACACCTTGAGGATCATGCCTGGTTTGTTAGCTTTGCAGGAAATAGTAGTATAGATATTGTTACTTCAGTCTTTGTAGAGCATGGTGGGTCTGGAGGACGAGTGGCCGCACCCCTTGCTGGAGAGCTTTATCGAGCCTACTATGGATTGCCCTCGCAACGAAAACCTAAGGAAAAGGAGAGCGCAGAGGAAGAAGCGCATGAGGAAACACCCTTAGAGCTTTTACTCAATTTACCACCTTTGGAGGAAAGGTAAGCCCAATGAGAGAACAGAAAGAAGAGTTAAATACTATCGTTAATTTCATTAAAGATAATCTGTTTGCTTGGGTAGCTTTTTTGGGATTAATTTTTATTGGGATTCTTAATCAATTTAACATGGGTGAAAGCACAATCCATATTTATAAAAATATTGCTTGGCATTTTATTGGTTTTTTAATTTTTTTGATTTTTGTGTTTAAGGTTGATTTCAATAGAGTTTCTCCTCAAATTTACCTTTTCTCCTACCTCTTTTTGACGCTTTTGATGTTTATACTTGCCCTCCTCAAGAAACGATGGCTTGTTATTGGTCCTATTAGTATTCAACCCTCAGAATTTTTAAAAGTTGTGCTTGTGCTTCTTTTTAGCTATATGGTAAGCAAACGAAGAGGCCTACCTTTAAGCCCTAAGGATTGGTTGATTTTTTTTATCATTCTAATTATTCCACTTCTATTTCTCGTGGTCGTTGACCTTGACTATGCCTTTATTATCGGCGGGATGTTTTTTGTCTTTTTTATGGTTTTAGGCCTGCCAAAGAGGTTTGTTGTAGGGATGACTGTAGGATTATTAATTTTCGGTGCTCTACTAGCACCTATAGCCTGGCAGAAGCTTAAACCTTATCAAAAGGGTAGAATTTATGGCTATTTAGCTCCAGAGAAGTATTATAAAACATGGGGCTATCAGGTCTATCAATCTTTGATTGCCATCGGTTCGGGTGGATTGACTGGACAGGGTTTTAGGCAGGGATGGTCAACAAGATTAAACTACCTTCCAGCAAAGCATACCGATTTAGCCCTTGCCGTATGGGCCGAAGCCTTTGGCTTTTTAGGGGTTTTGGTTTTTTTAAGTCTCTATGGCTACCTTCTTTACTGGGGTCTCACTTTATCTCACCAGGTAAAGGACCTATTTGGTAAGTACTTAATCGTAGGGGTAGTTTTACTCTTATTGTGGCAACTCTTTTTTAACTTCGGAGGAGCAATGGGTTTACTCCCTATGACCAGTATCCCTCAACCCTTTTTAAGCTATGGTGGTTCTATAACGATTACGACCTATCTAATGCTTTCTTTCCTATTTAATTTCGCAAAAAGAAAAAGTCTCTTTAAATAGCTTGAATTTTTATAATGAAATAGGGGTTGACATCCCACTTGAAGTAGTTAAAAGTTGTAAGATTAAAGTACGGCTTAGATCCTAAGCAAAGGAGCATAGCTATGCTTTCATTCGATATCAGCTTGATTTTTCAGATAATCCAAACGATAGTATTAGCTATTATTCTAAACGCCCTTTTGATTAAACCCATTATGAAAAATTTTGAAGAAAGAAGAATGCGTTTCCAAGGGTTGGAAAGGGAGATTGAAGATTATAATCTAAAAGCAAAAGAGTTGCTAGATAAGTATCAGCAAACTCTTCATGAAGCTAGGAGTGAGGGGTTAAAGAAACAGGAGCTTTTAAAGGAAGAGGCAAGAAAGATTGAGAGAGAAAAGCTTCAGGCTGTGATGAAGGAAGCTGAAGCGAAAAAGAAAGAGTGGGAAAAAGTATTTAGTAGAGAGTTTGAGGAGCTCCGTCAACAGCTTTTAGCCCAAAAGGAAACACTGGCAAACTTGATCATCGAGAAGCTGGTTGGGAGGAGAGTATGAAAATTCTAGCCCTTTGCTTTTTAATTCTTTCTTTTTTAGGCCAGGTAGTTTATGGAGCAGCAGAGGGGCATCATGGTATAACTCCCACCCAAATTCAAAATCTTATCTGGTGGACGGTAAATTTTTTAGTCCTTCTTATCATTCTTTATAAGCTTTTGCGGAAACCCATAGTCAGCTTTCTTCAGAATAGAAGAGAGGTTATTCAGAGAGAGTATGAAGAGCTCCTTCGGAAAAAAAGAGAAGCTGAAGCCCAATATTTAGAATTGCAAGCAAAATTAAAAGACATGGAAGATGAGGCTAAACAGATTTTACAGAACTACATAGAGCAGGGGCAGAAGGAGAAGGAAAGAATTATTAAAGAGGCTGAAGAGCAGGCAAAAAGGATCATGGAGCAAGCTGACCTTTACATCAAACACGAATTAGAAAAAGCAAAAGAGGTGCTCCGTAAGGAGTTGGCGCAAGAAGTGATCAAGCTTACGGAAGAGAGGTTGCTTAGAGGGTTAACCATAGAGGATCACAAGAGAATATTCCGGGAGGTTGTGGAAAGTTTAAAAGGTTCAACCATAGTTAAGCATTAGGATAAGAGGATAGGAGGAGCGCCTTGAGAGCGATAACCACAGCTTTAAAGTATGCTAAGGGATTGTTTGAGGTTGCTAGAGAAAAGGGTAAGATTAAAGAATTTTGGGATGAGCTTTCCGCTTTTAGGAATTTTATAAAAGAGGTTCCTGAAGCTATAAATGTCCTTCAAAGCCCCATCTATCCGCCAGACCTAAAACAAGAAATTCTTGATGAAATCTTCAAACAAATTAAATTAGACCCAGATATTGAAAAGTTTTTGCGACTATTAGTTGAGAGAAGAAGGATGCATCTATTCAATGAGATAGTAGAAATGTATCGTGCACTTCTTGACGAGGAACTTGGTATTATAAGAGGTGAAGTGATAGCGCCGATTGAGCTATCTCCTGAGGAGGTTGAAGAAGTCAGGCAGGTATTACGAGAGAAGTTTGGTAAGGAGGTTTATTTAGATCTAAAAGTTGACCCGAGCATAATAGGCGGTTTAATGATAAAAATAGGAGATTTTGTGTGGGATGCCACTTTTAAAAGACAGTTGAGAGTTATACAGGAAATTATTGAGAAGGGGGTGCTATAAATGGAGGCAATAAAAGCACAGGAATTAAGCGACCTTATTAGGAAGCGTATTGAGGAATTTGAGAAAAAAGTGAACCTTGAGGAGATGGGAGTTGTGATTTCCGTTGCAGACGGTGTGGCGAGAGTTTTTGGTTTACGCAACTGTGAATACATGGAGCTTATTGAGTTTCCTGATAGCGGTGAGGTAGGAATTGCTCTTAACCTTGAGTTTGATAATGTGGCAATTCCTATTATGGGGGATTATACCAAGATCAAAGAAGGTGACATTGCGAGAAGAACAGGTAGAGTGGCATCCATTCCGGTAGGGGAAGCGGTTTTAGGGAGAGTTATCGACCCCGTTGGAAGACCTCTTGACGGAAAAGGACCAATTGAAGCTAAAGAGTATAGGCGTATCGAGGTCAAGGCCCCTGGTATCATAATGAGGAAGCCAGTGCATGAGCCTCTGTATACAGGAATAAAGGCTATTGATGCAATGACACCTATAGGAAGAGGGCAGAGGGAACTTATCCTTGGTGACAGGCAGACTGGTAAGACGGCAATAGCTATTGATGCAATTTTGGCTCAGAAGGATACGGATGTTTACTGCATTTATTGCGCTATCGGACAGAAAAAATCAACGGTTGCCCAGATAGTGGAAACTTTAAGAAAATACGGAGCTATGGAGTACACCACAGTAGTTGCAGCTTGTGCTTCGGACCCAGCAGCCCTTCAGTGGATTGCACCTTATTCAGCCTGTGCTATCGGTGAGTACTTTAGGGATACAGGAAGACATGCTCTTGTTATCTATGATGACCTATCTAAGCAGGCAGCAGAGTATCGGGAGATTTCCCTACTTTTGAGAAGACCTCCGGGGCGTGAGGCCTATCCTGGTGACATCTTTTACAACCACTCGAGGCTTCTTGAGAGGGCAGCAAAGCTTGATGATAAATATGGTGGTGGTTCCTTAACTGCTTTACCGATCGTTGAAACCTTGCAGGGAGACGTGTCAGCTTATATTCCAACGAACGTTATCTCTATTACTGATGGGCAGATTTATCTTGAGCCTGGTTTATTCTTTGCAGGTATAAGACCAGCCATTAACGTAGGGTTGTCAGTGTCGAGGGTTGGAGGAGCAGCGCAAATTAAGGCTATGCGTCAGGTAGCTGGTAGGCTTAGGCTTGAGTTAGCTCAGTATCGAGAGCTTGCTGCCTTTGCTCAGTTTGGTTCTGAGCTTGATAAGACTACTCAGAGGATTCTTCATAGAGGAGCAAGGCTTGTTGAGATATTGAAGCAACCTCAGTATCAGCCATTACCTGTAGAAAAACAGGTCTGCATCCTTTTTGCTGGAACGAGAGGTTTCCTTGATGAGATGCCCCTTGAAGTTATTGGCCAGTATGAGAAGGAGCTATACGAGTTTATCGGAAGTAGATATCCAGAAATCTATCAAGAGATCAGGGAAAAGAAAGAGATAACCCCTGAGCTTGAAGAGAAGATGAAAAAGGCTTTATCTGAGTTTAACGAAGAGTTTAAGAGGACTCATAATATACAACCAGTTCCAGTGCCCTAGTAGAGGAAAGGGTGGCTTGGGGTGAGATAGCTTAGGAGGAAAAAAGCATGCCTGGTCTTCGGGACTTAAGAAAGAAGATAGAGGCGATAAAGAAGATAGGTCAGATTACCAAAGCAATGAACATGGTTGCTTCTGCAAAGTTAAGAGGTCTTCAGGGACGTTTAGAGGGTCTTCGTCCATATAGGACGCGATTTGAGACTGTTCTTGGAAGAATATTGGCAAGTCCTGGTTTAAACAAATCTCGCATAGCTCTTCTTCAAGAACGGGAGGTAAAAAGAGTTGGAATAGTGTTGATAACTGCTGACAGGGGATTATGCGGGGCTTTTAATAGCAACCTCATTAGAGAAGCGGAAAACCTGATAAAGCGTTTTAGAAAAGAAGGTAAGGAAGTTGAGTTGATAACCGTTGGGAAGAAGGGGTATAATTACTTTAAGAAGAAGGTTCCTATTCGGGAGGCATATGTTGATGTAATGGGTCGGGTTTTATTTCAGGATGCAAGAAGGATAGCTTGGTCGGCGACTCAAGCCTTTTTAAATGGTGAGTGGGATGAAGTATATCTAATTTATGGAAAATTCATTAACGTTGTTAAGCAAGTTCCAGTTGTTGAGCCTTTCTTACCTTTAAAGTTTTCTAAGGGAGAAGAGGAGAAGGAGGCGACTAAGGTAACAGCTTATCTTTACGAACCAGATGAGGAGGAGTTGTTACCAGTTATTTTGCCTAAATATCTTAACACTCTAGTTTTTGCCGCTATGCTTGAGACGGCAGTAAGCGAGCAGGCGGCAAGGATGACCGCTATGGACAATGCTAACAGGGCTTGCGCAGATATGGTCAGACAGTTGACTTTGTATTACAATAAGGTTCGACAGGCAACCATCACCAAAGAACTGATGGATATAGTGGGTGGAGCAGAAGCTATTAAAGGATAAAAGAAATTTTTTAAGGGGGTATAGGAGATGTCTGAGGAGAAGGTTATTGGTCGTATAGTTCAGATAATGGGGACAGTTGTAGACGTGGAATTTCCACCTGGTAAGGTTCCAAAGGTTCTTGATGCTCTGAGAGTAACCAACCCTATGATAGATAACAGAGAGTGGAACCTTGTTCTTGAAGTAGCTCAGCAGCTTGGTGATAATATAGTTCGTTGCGTGGCCATGGACTACACCGACGGGTTAAGGCGTGGTCAGGAAGTTTTGGCAACGGGTGGACCTTTAATGGTTCCTGTTGGGAGAGCGACTCTGGGGAGGATTATTAACGCCGTTGGTGACCCAGTGGATGAGGGTGGACCTATTCAGACGGATAAGTACTATCCTATCTTTAGACCGGCGCCGCCTTTAACTGAGTTAGACGTAAACATTAGAGTTTTAGAGACAGGAATTAAGGTTTTTGACCTTCTCATTCCTTTTCCACGTGGTGGTAAGATGGGAACTTTTGGCGGAGCTGGCGTTGGTAAAACGGTGATTATGATGGAGATGATCCACAACATCGCTTTGCAGCACGGTGGAATTTCCGTTTTCTGCGGTGCTGGGGAGAGGACCCGTGAGGGAAACGAGCTCTACCTTGAGATGAAAAGATCGGGAGTTCTCGATAAGGCAGCCCTTGTTTATGGGCAGATGAATGAGACACCGGGGCACAGGGCAAGGGTTGCTCACACTGCCGTTACCATAGCTGAATACTTCAGAGATGAGGAGGGGCAGGATGTTCTTCTTTTTATCGATAACATCTTCAGGTTTACTCAGGCAAACCAAGAGGTTTCAGCTCTCTTGGGAAGGATGCCATCAGCGGTTGGATATCAGCCAACATTAGCCACAGACATCGGAGCCCTTCAGGAAAGAATTTGTTCCACAACTAAGGGTTCTATTACCTCTGTTCAATGCGTCTATGTTCCTGCCGACGACTTAACTGACCCGGCCCCAGCCACAACCTTTGCCCATCTTGATGGAACCGTGGTTCTTTCAAGGCAGATTGCTGAGCTTGGTATCTATCCAGCGGTTGACCCCCTTGATTCCCAATCGAGAATTCTTGACCCAAATGTCGTAGGATGGGAACATTATACAGTCGCCAGGCAGGTTCAGCAGGTCCTTCAGAGATACAAGGACCTTCAAGACATTATCGCCATTCTCGGAGTCGAAGAGCTCTCTGAAGAGGATAAGATCATCGTAGCCAGGGCAAGAAAAATCCAAAGGTTCCTGTCACAACCTTTCCATGTAGCCGAGCAATTTACCGGTCTTCCAGGTAGATACGTAAAACTTGAAGACACCATCAAAGGTTTTAAGGAGATCCTTGAAGGCAAGCATGATGAGCTTCCTGAGCAGGCATTTTACATGGTAGGCACAATCGAGGAGGCTGTGGAGAAGGCTAAGAAGCTCCTTGAAGGATAAAAGGAGGAGATATGGCAAGAATCCTATTAGAAATTATAACGCCAGAGCGGGTGGTGGTAAGAGAAGAGGTAGACGTTGTTACAGCCCCTGGTGTGGCTGGTGAGTTTGGCGTGTTAGCGAACCATTGCCCAATGGTTGCTGGGATAAAGATCGGTCCACTTAGATACAAAGTGGGAGATAAAGAAGAGTGGGTAGCGGTAAGTGGAGGCTTTTGCGAAGTCTCTGGAAATAAGATAACTTTTTTTGTGGAAGCAGCAGAAAGAGCCCATGAAATAGATGTAGAGAGGGCATTGAGAGCAAAAGAAAGGGCAGAAAAGAGGATCCAAGAATACCTAGCCGGAGCAGAAAACATCGATTATGCGAGGGCTCGCGCTGCTCTTCAGCGAGCTCTCACCCGTCTTTTAGTTGCGGAACGAGGGAGGTCTGGAGTTCAAAAATAATTGAGTGCCTATCAAGAAGAGAAAGCTAAGCTCCGTTGCATTTTTTTAGCAAAAAGGGAAGCTTTAAACGAGTTTTTAGTCAAAGATTTATCTTTTAAAATTTCTCAAGAAGCAGTTGAATTCATTTTACTCCAAGGATTTGCAAAACTAGCCTTTTACATGGCAAAGGGAAAGGAAGCATCTCTCTCTAAAGCTATTGGTAAATCTTTTGTAGAGGGGAAAAAGGTATACTTACCTAAGACTTGGACTCAAGAGCGGAGGCTAACCTTTCATAGGGTGTACAGTTTTTCTGATCTTGTGCCAGGTCCATTTGGACTTCTTGAACCAAACCCGAAGAATGAGGAGGCAGATTTAGGCTCTTTAAATGTTATCTTTATTCCTGGTTTAGCCTTTGATGTTAAAGGTTTTAGGCTTGGGTATGGCGGTGGCTTTTATGATAGGGTATTGAAGGAAACGAGCGCTTTAAAGGTTGGTGTTTGTTATTCCTTTCAATTAGTGGAAAGCTTGCCCGTTGAGCCTCACGACGTTCCCGTTGACTTAATCTTAACCGAGGACGGGATCATCCAATGTCAAAAACTTTAGTAGAGGTTTTAAGAAAAAATTATGAAACCCTTTTAGAGAGAGTTGAGAAGGCTTGTTTGAGGGCAGGGCGGAGCCTTGGAGAAGTAAAGATCCTTGGGGCAAGCAAAGGACAGAGCGAAGAAAAGATAAAAGTTCTTTATTCTTTAGGGTTAAAGCTTTTTGGTGAAAATTATGTTCAGGAAGCTGAAAAAAAGATAAAGAATTTAGCAGACCTTGACATTGACTGGCACTTCATAGGAAGGCTTCAAACAAACAAAGCTAAAAAAGCTGTAATGCTTTTTAGCACCATTCATTCCTTAGATAGGCTGTCTTTGGCAGAAGAGCTCGAAAAAAGGGCCAAGTCTTTGAATAAGAGAATAAATGTTCTAATCGAGGTAAACATTGGACATGAAGCAACCAAAGCCGGTGTTTTTGAGGAAAATTTAGAAGAATTCGTGGGGGAGCTAAAGGGGTTCCCTAGTCTTAACCTAATTGGTCTTATGTGTCTTCCCCCCTTGACAGACGATGAAAGGAAGACAAGGTTTTATTTTCAAAAGATGAGGAATCTGTTTGAGAGGATTAAGCCTTTAGTTGGAGAAGGTTTCACTCAACTTTCCATGGGAACAAGTTCTGATTTTGAGATAGCGATAGAAGAGGGTGCAACCATCATAAGAATAGGAACGTTACTTTTTGGTCCAAGGATGTGATAAAGGCTTATTTTTTTGTTATAGCAACTTCTTTCTTAATCGGTCTCTATCTAAGCTTTTATTCAGCGCATCTTGTTTTTCTTTTTTATGTTTTGCTACTACAGCTTTTGTTTTTTTCACAAAATAAGCTGAAAGCTCTAGCTGTCTTGACTCTTATATTAAGCTTTATTTTTGGTTCTTTTTACTTTAAAGAAGAAAGCAAGCTTCCTTCCAAGGCTCAGTTTTTCGGTGAAGTTTTGAGGGTTGAACCTTATTTTGAAGTAAAGAGAGTTTTATTTAGATTGACATCAGGGGAAGAGATTCTTTTTACCGCTTATCATGGTGATTTTACTCCAGGGATGAAGTGTTTATTAAGCTTAACCTCGAGGGAGATGAGGGAGGGGCTAAATCCCTTTCGTCCTGAAACAAAGGAGTTGGCACGGGCTCGAGGGGTTGAGGGATTCTATGAGTTTAAACGACAAGATCAGGCTATGTGTAAGACCGATGGCTTTAACATAGAAAGTATACGGTATGAGCTATTTAGATTTTCAGAAGAGCTTTCTGGTTTAGCAAAAGGGCTTTTTCAAGCCCTGGTTCTTGGTGTTGACACCCAACTTCCTCCAGAATATTTAGAAGCTTTAAAGAAACAGGGATTATACCATCAGCTTGCCATATCTGGCTTTAACCTCGGGATATTATATGGGATTCTATACAAATTTACCCTTTTTTGGCTTAGAAGATCTCCTTTAGTATTCACACGGTATCCTCTTCAAATCTACGCCATGATATTTTCTTTACCCGGGGCTTTAGTAGTTCTTTTTCTTTCAGGCTTTGCTGGCTCGGCAGTGAGAGCTTTTTTCTTTCTCCTTGTATTAGTTTTAGCCAAGGTGTTTTTTAGAAACACACCAAGCCTTCTTATTCTTCTTTTGACTGCCTTTATCCTTTGCCTTTTTGACCCCGCCCTCATCGGGAATCTTTCTTTTCAATTTTCTTTTTTAGCCACCTTAGGATTGCTTCTTGGTAATCAACTTTGGCAAAGGCTTAATCTAAAACCTAAGAACCTATGGCAAAAGAGTTTATACATAAGCCTTCAAGGTCTTTTCATTTCAAGCTTTATTTCTCTTGTGCTTCTGCCTGTTTTTTTATACCGAATTGGTTATTATGCTATAGCTACACCGATTAACAATTTATTAGCCTCAGTCTTCTGGAGCTTTATCTTTATTCCTCTTTCTCTGTTCTCAGCTCTAATTTATTTTCTTGATGTAACCTTAGCTAAGTATTTAATGGAATTTGTAGCCACCATCTTTAAATGGTATATGAAAATTCCTTTTTTTGATTGGCTTTATATTCCTTCCCTTTCTGTCAATCTTCTTTTAATTAGCTTTCTAATTTTTCCTTTAGTTTATTTTACCAACCAAAATATAATACAAAAACTGAATTTTAATCTTTCTTTTTATGTCAAATATTCTCCCTTCTTTCTTGCCCTTTTATCCTTCATTTTAACCTATTACTTTTTTAATAAATTTTACCAAAAGACTGATTTTATTATAGTTTTCAAAGATCGAAACTTTCCTCACATTTTACTTAAAAATCAGGACAAATTTGCTCTATTGCTTAACTTAAAATCAGAAGATATCCAACCATATAAAGCTAAATATTTCCCAATATATTACAAACTTGGTGTATCAAGCTTTGAATGTGTAGTAAATTTTTCACGTTTTAATCCCTATCGAGTATTTAGCAAGGATTTTGAGGTAAGCAGGGTTTCTACACTTGAAGAGAAAAAATATTTGGACATTGAAGTTTGCGACCCAAGAATGTTTGAGTTAATAGAAATAAAAGAAGGAGTTTATTACTTAGAGTTTAAAGGCTTAACCCTTGCTTTAGTTTTCCATCGCAAACCAAGTTTACCTCTACCCGCTGAAGTTTCGATCTTTTTACACAAGCTAAAAGATAAAGAGAATTTACCCACTGAAAGCGTCTATTTAGAAAGGGAAAGGCAATCTGCGCTTATACTCATCCCCAAGGAAAAGTATGCGTTCCTCTTTTCAGAAAAAGAAAGGCGGGCCTCATTCTTAGCCTATTTTCTTTTTCCCTTTGTGCCTTATTATTTTGAACATAAGATAGGCAAGATAATAAACTATCATCAGGAAACCCTACCTTGAGGTGTTCTCTATGAAGGGATACGAGACCTTTGAGCACGAGGCAGATGTTGGTATAAGAGGCTATGGCGAGACTTTAGAGGAAGCCTTCTCTGAGGTCTTGAAAGCTCTCACCACTCTTTATGTTGAAAGCATGGATTTTAATGAGGTTTTCCCTGCAAGCGAAAGAGAAGTTGAGGTAACTGCCGATACTCTGGATGAGCTTCTTGTGTTCTTTGTGAATAAGGCTATAAGCCTTGTGTCTCTTGAGGATGTTTTAGTAATTGGTTTTCAAGGAAGGATTGAGGAAAGGGAAGGCGGATACTATCTTAATGGGAAATTTTTGGTTATTCCCTTTGATGTGGAAAGGTTTGGGTACGGGGTTGAGGTAAAGGGTGCAACCTTTACCCAAGCAAAGGTAGAAAGAGGAGCGGAAGGGTGGATAGTTCAATGCGTGGTGGATGTGTAGATACTTCCTGCAAGGTGATAAAGGTTAATCCGAGGGAAATTAAGCTTGCTGAGCGGTTTGATGCTGAATCTTTTAGAAGCTTTTTGCAAAACAGATTAGACTTAGGAGAATTTTGCTTTAGTTTAACTTCATTAAGGAAGCTTTCCCATTTTCTAAGGCAGGAAAAACCTTTTAAAGGAGTTTTTGTGAGAGAGGAAAAAGGTCTTGTTCTTGCTGACCTTCTTGAGGAGGAAAGCCCTGTTTATGGGTTAGGTATTGACCTTGGGAGCACAACCATTGCTTTCTATCTCTATGACTTTGAAAGGGATGTTGTCCTTGAAGAATCTTCCATCCTAAACCCTCAAACAAAGTATGGAGAAGACATCCTGACGAGACTTCATTTAGCACGGAAGAGAGAAAAGCTTGAGGAAATTAGGTTTGAAACCTTAGAGGCTATAAACAAGGAAATAGAAAGGCTTAACGGTGAGAGAATTTATTATGTTTCTCTCTGCGGGAACACGGCTATGACCCATCTCTTGCTTGGTTTGCCTGTCAACTATTTAATCCTTGAGCCCTATCCTCCGGTTGCAAAATGGTATGGCGTTTTTAGGAGCATTGAGGTTGAGTTCAAGATCCATCCTGAGGGGCGAGTATTTATCTTTCCTTCAGCTGGTGCTTACTTTGGAGGCGACTTGATAGCTGGACTTTTTTTCGTGGAGCTATATAAGAAGGATGCCCCTTGCTTTTTTATTGATGTTGGGACAAACGCTGAGGTAGTGCTTGGTAATAAGGATTTTTTACTTGCCTGTGCGGGGGCTGCAGGTCCTGCTCTTGAAGGTGGCATCTTCTCCGCAGGATGTAGGGCTGAGCCAGGAGCTATCTACAAGGTCTCTATCAACCGAGCAAGTAATCAAGTCTACTTTGAAACGATAGAAGGGCATCCGCCAAAATGCATTTGCGGCTCAGCCATCATCGACCTTATGGCTCAGTTATTTAAAGAGGGGGTTCTCTCCCCAGAAGGAAGGCTGATAAAAGAAAGTTGGAGGGAGAGGATCATCGAGACAGATGAGGGAAGGGCTTTTTTGGTCTATGAGGATGGGCAAAGGCGGATCCTGATTAAGGAGCCTGAGATCAAGGCTTTTATTAGGTCAAAGGGCGCTATGTTTTGCATTCTTAGTCTTCTTTGTGAAAAGTCAGGGCTTAGCTTTGAGAATGTAGAAAAGTTTTACTTTGCCGGAAGCTTTGGGGTAAACATTAATGTTTATTCTGCGGTTATGCTTGGGATGCTTCCAGATTCAGCCCTGGATAAAGCAGTAGCCGTTGGAAACTCTGCTGGGCTTGGAGCCTTAAAATTTTTAAAACATGCCGATTTTGAAGAAATAAAAAAGATAGTGGACAGCATTACCTATATTGAACTAAACATCGAGCCGAGGTTTATGGAACTTTTAACCGGTGCTTTGTTTATACCTCATGTTAATTTAGAGCTTTTCCCAAGGGTCAAATCCTTAATTGAGAGGAGTTGAGATTATGTATCAAGCGGTGATCGTTGGTCGTCCTAATGTTGGGAAATCCACTTTGTTCAACACTCTCATTGGTGAGAGAAAGGCAATCGTTGAGCGAACTCCTGGGGTGACAAGGGACTTTTTGTTTGATTACGCAGAGCTTGAGAACGGGCACGGAATAAGGCTCATCGACACAGGCGGTATCCAATGGGGAAGCGAGGATTTCTTTTCTCAAAAGATATTTGAAATTGTAGATAAGCTTGTTGAAGATGCTGACCTTGTCCTCTTCGTAGTTTCTGCTAAGGAGGGTTTAACTTCAGCTGATGAAGTTATCGCGAATTATCTGCGGAAAAAGGGCAAAAAGGTTCTATTAGTGGTGAATAAGGTTGATGGAAAAGAGGAGGAAGCAAAGGCTTTAGAGTTTTTTCAGCTCGGGTTTGAGGATGTGGTCTTTATTGCGGCTAAGTCTCTCAAAAACATAGGATCTTTGAAGGAAAAACTGTTAGAGCTGGCCAAAGACAGGCTTGAGAAGATTCCAGAAAAATCCTTCATCAAGATTGCCGTCTATGGAAGACCAAATGTAGGGAAAAGCACCTTGGTTAATAGGCTTGTTGGTTTCGAAAGGATGATAGTCTCGGAAATTCCTGGCACAACGAGGGACTGTGTAGACATTCTTCTAACTACTCCAGAGGGTAAGAATTTTCTTTTAATCGATACACCTGGAATAAGAAGACGAGCAAGGATTGAGGAACGAGTAGAAAAGTTTAGCGTCGATAAGGCTTTGGATATTCTTAAAAACGTTGATGTGGTCTTGTTTATGATCACCGCTGAGGAAGGTTTAACCCATCAGGATAAGACTCTTTTGCGTCAGATTGCAAAGAACTATCGCCCCTGTCTACTTCTTGTCAACAAATGGGACCTTTTTGATGGAAGGAGAGAGGCAGGAAATGTCTTTCTTGAGCTTCTCAAGCATGAGTTGAAGTTTATGGATTATGTTCCGATTCTAACGATTTCTGCTAAGACAGGAAGAAGGATAGGTGAGATACTTCCGCTCGTTGAGGAACTTTACGAGGAATTTAGCCGAAGAATAATCACTTCAAAGGTAAACGCCCTCCTTGAAGATATAAAAACTCAATATTCCTTTACCATCGCTGGAAAGAGGCTAAAGCTCTACTATGCCACTCAGGTTGAGGTTGCTCCTCCAACCTTTGTTGTCTTTGTAAACGTTAACCCGGACACTATTCCAAGGCATATTCAGAAGTTCTTTGAGAGAAAGTTTAGGGAGGTCCTCGGTTTTAGAAGGGTTCCTGTAAAGCTTATCTTTCGAGAGAGGGGCTAAGGGTTGGTCTACCCTCAAGGGCTTGGGTAGGTTTTAGGCTGAAGGTAGCGAACCGTGAGGGTAATTCTTCTGTTTCTTGGGTCGTAGGGGTTGTCTGGGAATAGAGGCTTTGTGTCGGCATAACCTACGACCTCAGTTATTCTTTCTGCTGGAAAACCGTGTTTTTCAAGCTCAAGCATGGCTGAGATGGCTCTTGCGGTAGATAATTCCCAGTTGCCTACCTTCCCTCTACGAGTGGGCAAAGCGTCTGTGTGCCCCTCTATGGAGACTAACACATTTTCTTCTCGAAGTTCTTCAGCAATAACTTTTAAGATCTCTTTAGCCTCTGGCTCAAGCTCTGCACTACCTGGTTTGAAAAGAGGCTTATCTACAAGGTCAACTATCTCAATCTTGATCACCCTTTCCTTAGTAGGGGTCTCGGTTACTTCGATTAGAACATGTTCTCTTAGGCTTTTAAGTCTGGTTTCAATTATTCTCCTAAAGCGCTCGCCAATCCCCTTTACCTCGGGAAGTTCTTGAGGCAGAATTTGAATCTTTGGGGCTTCCATTTTACCCGTCCGGTAAAACTCCATGAGCATGCTAACTCCGGCCTTAGAAAAGATGTTGAATTTTCTGAAGTAGGCCGCAACCTGAGCTTTAGTCTTTGGTTACATGATGGTTACAAGCCACATAAGCAGGAAAAAGGTCATCATTCCAGCAAGAAAGTCGGCATAAGCTATCTTCCAGGATCCTCCGTGATGCCCGCCTACAACCTTCTTAACCCTTTTTACAATGATGGGTGGGGTTGGCATTATTTCCTCTCTTTAAGCTTGGCTTCAAGCTCGCTAAAACTTGGTCTCAGGTGAGGGGGGATAGTCCTTCTTGCAAACTCAACCGCCATCGCAGGTGCACCACCAGCTATGAAAGACACTATAGCCTGTTTTATAACCATAAGGTATTCCTTCTCCTCGTTTGCCATCCTCTCCATTCGAGTAGATAGGGGAGCCATAAACCCATAACAGGTAAGGATCCCAACAAAGGTGCCTGCAATGGCAATGGAAAGATGATGAGCAAGGACTGCTGGGGGTTCGTCGATCTTTCCCATGGTAAGGATGATACCAAGAACCGCAGCCACCAAACCAAGACCCGGCATAGAGTCCGCAAGGCTTGATAAACGATGGGCAGGCTCAGCCAGCTCATGATAAATGATCTATATTTCGTTTTCAAGCAGGGCTTCTAATTCAAAATGACTAAGATTAGTTGTAAGGATAGAACGAAAGGTGTCTCTGATAAAATAAAGGGCAATACGATTGTTAAGAATCTTAGGGTAGGCAGAAAAAATTTTGCTTGCTTCTGGGTTTTCTATGTCTTGCTCGATAGAGATTAGACCCTCTTTTTTGATTTTTTTAAAGATGTCGTTGAGAAGTAAGAGGAGGTCGACAAAATCGTCCTTCGTGTAGACACGTGGTTTGGTTAGGCATTTTATAGCCCCTTGAAATATACTTTTAACGACAGACATAGGATTGGCGGTAAGCAAGGCTCCGGCCGCAGCACCAAAAATGATGAGCAATTCAACAGGCTGAAGAATGATGGAGAAGTTTCCACGCGCTAAAGCATAGCCGCCAAAGACGGATATGATAACAACGAGCATACCAACGATGGATGGCATTTATCCCACCCTCTTCTCTCGGATGAGCTCTCTTTCCTTGTTTAGGATATATAAACCGAGCTTTTCTTTGATATCTACCGGCAGTTTAACAAACTCAACTCCTATCAGGGTTCCTTCGGGTGCATCTTTTGCCCAAACTACCCTTCCGTAAAGATAAAAACCAAGAGGTCCGAAAAGGTCTAAAACTATCTTGATTTCTACAAAATCCCCAGGGTTTAATTTTTCAGGACATTTGAGACATATACCCTTTTCGCTTAGGTTGACTTTCTGAAAAGGCAGGGCTCCAAAGCCTTCTTTTTCCCTGGTTAGTAGACCGATTAAATAATCAAGCTTTGCGTTGATAAGCTTTAGCCATTTGTTCAAGGCTTCGTCCATGGTGTCTTGAAGCTGTATGTAGGAAAGATAAGGAACTTCTCCTACAACCCGGGCAATAGAATTTTCAAGCTCTTCCTGAGAAATTTTTCTTACCGATACTGGCACAACAACCTCTATTCTTACCGCTTCTCTTTCCATATCCTTTTCCATCGGTTAATTTATCGGAAGAAGTGTTCGTTTCTTCAGTCATTTTAAGGATAAATCTTTTTCTTGACAATAAAAGCTTAAGTAATTATAATTATTTAAAAAAATTTAAGTAAAGGAGGTGCCTTATGGCAGAAGTGCTCTATGTAGTAGGTCACAAAAATCCTGATACGGATTCTGTTTGTTCTGCTATAGCCTTTGCTTACCTTTGGAATGAATGGAGGAAATCTGGGGTCCTTGCAAAGATGAAGATGCCTGACCTTGAGGCAAAGCCTGTTGTTCAGGGGGAGCCAAACGCTGAGACTAAATTTGTCCTTGAGAAGTTTGGTTTTCCTATTCCTGAAAAGATGACGGATGGTGCCGGCAAAAAGGTTGCTTTAGTTGACCATTCAGACGTAACTCAGACGATTGATAATTATTCTCAAGCAGAAATTGTCGCCGTTGTGGACCATCACAAGATCGGTGATGTAACTACTCCTAATCCCATCTGCTTTGTGAATTTTCCAGTTGGTTGTAGTGCAACGGTGATCAAGTATCTTTATGACACAACGGGTGTTGCCATACCTAAAGAGATCGCTGGACTTATGCTTTCTGCCATCCTTAGCGACACGGTAATCTTTAAATCCGCAACCACAACCCCGATGGACAAAGAGGCTGGTGAAGCCTTAGCCAAGATTGCAGGCATTGAAGACATAACTAAGTTTGGCATCGAAGTTAAGTCTAAGCTCTCTGATATTAGCGGAATGGCTGTGAGAGATATCATCATGAGAGACTATAAGGATTACAACATGAGCGGAAAGAAGGTTGGCGCTGGTCAGATCGAAGTTATTGATCTTTCGCTCATTGAGCCAAGGAAGGAGGAAATCTATCAAGAGCTTGTTAAGATGAAACAGGAGGGAGGCTATCATAGCATTGTCTTCATGCTCACCGACATCATGAAGGAAGGAACTGAGCTCCTTGTTGTGACCGATGAGCCTGCCATCATCGAGAAAGCCTTTGGTAAAAAGCTTGAAGGAAAATCAATCTGGCTTGATGGAGTTATGAGCAGAAAGAAGCAGGTTATTCCACCATTAGAGAAGGCTTTTGCTGGACAATAGTATTAAAAAGGGGGTGGGGTAAACCCTGCCCCCCTATTCCTCTTCATCTTTTCAAACCTTCCAAACTTTATCTAGTTTAAAGCTTATATCAACGGCTTTAACGCTGTGAGTTATTGTCCCTGATGAAAGGTAATCAATTCCTGGTATTAAAAATTGGTCTAAATTTTCTTCTTTTACCCCACCTGAAACCTCAACCAAGACCTTCTTTCCGCTTTTTTTAATCATATCTAAGGCTTTTGCTAAGTCTTTTTGACTGAAATTGTCAAGCAGAACTGCTGAGATGTTGGCTTCACTTTCAAGGATTAAGGATAGCTCGGTTAAGCTTTTGACCTCTATTTCCACAGCAGCGTAGTGAGGGGTTCGGTTAAGTTTTTCTAAGACTTTTTCAAGTCCTCCGCAGGCTTTTATGTGATTATCTTTAATCAAAATACCATCGGAGAGGGAAAACCTGTGATTTTGCCCCCCTCCAACCCGCACTGCATACTTTTGTAAGACCTTTAAACCGGGTAGAGTTTTTCTTGTATCAAGAAGGATGATTCCGTAGGGAGAAAGCTTCTTCTGCATTCTTCTAACCATGGTGGCAATACCTGAGAGATGTTGAAGAAAGTTTAAGGCAACCCTTTCGCCTTTGAGTAGGCTTTTTACTTTACCTCTTGCAAACCCAAATTTTGTTCCTTTAGAGACTTCCTCTCCTTCTTTAACTTTAAAGGAGAGCTCAACGGTCCCATCAACCTGCTGAAAGACTTCTTCTACAACCGGGATACCGCAGACCACCAAGTCTTCTTTAGCAAGAAAATAGGCTTCTCCGTGAAGGTTGTCCTCTACGAGAAGTTCAGAGGTTAGGTCTTCAAAGGGGAGGTCTTCAGAGAGGGCTTTTTGGACAATTTCGCTTATTTGCCATTTATTCAATTTTGCCTTCCCCTCTGGAAAATTTAAAAGGGATACTTAATTTTATCATAGCTTTTTTTCCTAAAAATCAAATGGGGTGCTGGGGCATGGAAGCAGTAAGAGAAGAAGTTTTAAAAGAAGAGGTTCTAGAAAAGAAGGAGCCTCGGATAGAGAAGGAAGAAGTTCAGACAAAGGAAGGGGAGGAAACTAAAAACTTAGAAGAGGAATTGAAGCTTTGGAAAGAAAGAGCTCTTCGTTATGCTGCTGAGGTGGAAAACTTGAAAAAAGCCTTTCAAAGAGAGAGGGAAGAATACTATAAGTTTGCTTTAGAGAATGTTTTTAGAGAGCTTCTTCCCTCAATAGATAACCTCGAGCTTGCGCTACAATCCTTTGAAACTTCCCAGAACATTTCTGCTCTAAAGGAAGGCGTTGCCCTTAGTTTAAGAGTTCTTCTTCAGACGCTTGAGAAGTTTGGGTTAAAGCAGTTTGAGCCAGCTATCGGTGAGGCTTTTCAACCTTATTTGCACGAGGCTTTACAAACAGAGCCTCATCCAGAAATTGAAAACGGGAAGATTACTCGAGTTTTCCAAAAGGGATACATGCTCCATAATCGGGTGATAAGACCTGCTTTGGTTTGTGTTTGCATGGGAAGACAGCAAGAAGAAACTAAGGAAAAAATAACAGCTGAGGAAGAGAACCGAACTAAATAATTATAAAAACTTAGGAGGTGGAAAAGATGGGTAAGGCAACACCTATCGTCGGAATTGACCTTGGAACTACTAACTCTTGCGCAGCCATATTTGAGGGTGGCGAACCTAAGGTGATACCAAACCGTGAAGGAACAAGAACGACCCCATCTATCGTTGCCTTTCAGGAGAGCGGAGAAATTCTTGTTGGTTTGCCGGCAAAACGGCAAGCCATCATTAACGCTGAGAACACCATTTTTGGTATCAAACGTTTGATGGGTAGGAAGTTTAACGACCCAGTGGTCCAGGAATGGAGAAAGAGGGTGCCTTACAAAATTGTTGAGGCGCCAAACGGTGATGCTCATGTAGAGGTCCGCGGAAAAAGGAT
>Ga0081519_100025_pt1 | contig 36399 bp, 30 predicted proteins | sample ConSprmetagenome_FD_70987 | JGI IMG/M metagenome (GOLD analysis project Ga0081519, IMG submission 70987) | Hot spring microbial streamer communities from Conch Spring, Yellowstone National Park, USA - C T=80-84 v2 (version 2) | ecosystem: Environmental > Aquatic > Thermal springs > Hot (42-90C) ...
ACCCCTAAGCTCTCTAAGCCTTGCCAAAGCCACATCCCAGCTAATCCTCCCCTCAACCCAGTCAAGTAGAGGCTTCCTAATAAGAGGCTTGGTAAGCCTATCAGGGTTGTATAGGGTATTGTAGAGGCCTGAAACACCCCTAGAACATATCCCCATAGAGCTAGTAGGAGCATTAGTGTTAGGCCTAATCCTAGCAGGAGCACCGTTAACAACATCAAGGTAAATAGCACACTGAGCCATACACATACCACAAATACTGGGAACGGAATAGGACTCCTCCAACCCAGCCTCAAGCATTAACTTCTCCAGCTCACGTCTAGGGGTTAGTCTTTGAATAACAATGGGAGTCGATAAAGTCACAGCTGTAGCAGCGGATAAAGCAATAAACCCTCTACGCGTGACTTTTACCATAGCCAACACCTCTCTTCAATATAGATTTTATCATATCAAAGCTTAAGAATCTAAAGTATATATTTATTATGCATAAAATAGCCTTTCCTCATGAACATATTCTAGCAGATGGAGGAGAGAGCTGAGATCTTTAACTCCAATTATACTGTTTTAAACCAACTATTACTGTCTATAAGGTATTAGATATAGAGGGGTTTATGTCCTGCTTACAACTGAAAAGTCTCATCTTTCAAGATTGAGATGGAATGAGTTTAAGTCGTGATTTATAATGTTAAGAGTGAGCTGCTCAATGTGGGAAGGAGATCCGATGGTCCTACCGGAGCCGCGGCCTCCCAGCCCTAAACTGTTATGCCTTTAGGGATGGGGGATTCTGAGAGGTTATGTGTAGGCTTCCAAGCGGAGATTCGATAAACAGTCTGGGGAGAGGCGTTAAGGTCTCTTGAGGGTGTGGGGGATCTCGTTCTTTCAAAAAGCGAGGAGGGAAGTTATTCTGCATGCTCTCTGTTTTTAGGTTTCTAAACCACTTCTACCTTGGGGGGTTGTTTTTTGGCTGGGTCTTTGGGTTTAGTTGTTAGCGATAGGGATGTTGTTGGGCCTTGGTCTCTTTATAGGGTCTCTAGTTTTGATGATGTTTTTAAGGTTTTCTCTGTTGTTAACGAGGAGGGGCCTGTTGTTTTTGTTTTTGATGGTGTTTGGGGTAGGGTAGGTGATTTTCTTAGGATTGCTAGGTTTAGGGGTTTCAACATGTTTTACCTTGATTTTGTCGATGTTGGCGTTGAAGGAAGGCTTCTTGGCGGTGTTGTTGGCTTAGATGTTGTTGTTTACGCTAGGCTTCTTAGGCTTAGGTTTTCTGATGCTTCTAGGGCTCCTGTTAGGTTTAGTCTTGGTAAGGTTGTTAGTAGGAGGGATCTTGTGAGGGCCGGCCCTGTGGCTGCGCTGGAGTACCTAGATAAGCCTGTTGTCGACGGTGATCTCTGCTCTAGTCTAAAGGGTTGTATTATGTGTGTTAACTCTTGCCCTACACGAGCTCTATCGGGAAAGCCTCCCTCAGTTGATTATGATAAATGTACTCTCTGCGGTCTATGCTTCAGCATATGCCCTGTTGAGGCTATACACTCCCCCCAGTTGACCCCTAAGGCTGTTGAGGCATTCATAGCGGCTATTAGAGAGTCTGTGGGGGAGTCGTTGAACGTTGTGATAGTAGAGTATGAAGCTCTACAAGATATATCCATGGAGCTGGTGGACGGTGGGGTGAAACCCACAATTGTAATCCCAGTATGGTCTCTAGCAGAGATCACACCCCTAGCTCTACTCAAACTATCCTATCACGGTTTCACACCAGTTATCTACGATAAAAGAGGGATTAGCCTAGAGGGTGTTCTAGCAGAGCTCGCAGGACTAGGCGTTATCAGGATAGCTAGGAGCTTGGAGGAGTTAAAGGCTAAGATTAGAGAGGAACCTCTATTCAATGTGGGAGAAGCGGATATAACAGCAAGGGGCTACGCGCTAAAAGTCCTAGAAAGGGTTAAGGAGAGGGCAACCCTAAACTTCCCCGGAGCTGGACACCTAGAAGTCGATGAAAGCCTATGCACGCTATGCGGTGCATGTACTAGAACATGCCCTACGAACGCTCTAACAATACTCGAAGAGGAGACAGTAAAACTCACGTTGAAGGTTAACGAGTGTATAGGGTGCAGAGAGTGTGAGATAACATGCCCAGAGGGAGCAATAAAAGTTAAATGGGCTTTCGAGAGAGGAGTGCTAGAGAGAGCACTAGCAGAGTCGCCTATAGCGAGATGCGTGAAATGCAGAGCCCCGCTAGGGCCCGAAGCTCTAATAGCATCTGTGGAGAAGAAGTTGGGAATAACAGGTGATATAGCACAAAGGCATACAAGGCTATGCGTGAACTGTAAAACACTTTCAATCCTAGAGGACTCTCTAAAACCAAGTCCATAACATGAGAGTAACAGCCGTGCTCACCACAATCTAGTAGAGACCACAAATACCCAGAATACAATAACAGTAGACGAGCCCCGTGGAGTTAATATCGTAACCTTAGAGGAACCTAGGTTTATCTATAGGGTCATAATAACCTATCTCCTCGTAAAGGTAAACTAGATACTTTATACAGCCTCATTAGAGTTAAAGCTGGCTTAAGTTTATCTATGAACTTCTTAAAACTTTCATTAGGTCCTTTAGTTTGGTAAGGAGTTTCATAAGCCTCTAAGTATCTATGTTCGCAACCCTGTCAGATAGAACCTTTACTAGGTTCAGACCCCCTACTAGCTGGGATGGCGATGAGCTTTTCAACCCTAGCACCGCTTACGCTAGGGTGCTGTTACGTTGCGAGAGTGCATCGCTTCGCAGATAGAGGCTAGGTGGCGTTATGGCCCGATGGAGGCCCGTGAGACTCGAGCGAAGCCGGCGAACCCACGCTTATATCCAGCCCTATTAACAGAATACCATCAAGTAATGTTAGCGGGGAAAGCTATCTAGAAGGGTTCGGTTGATCTAAGTGTTGTTAGGATGGAGTGTGGTGTAGAGTTATAACATGAGATTGACGTTCGGGTAGGATTGGGTGTTTAAAGACGGTGGAGTGGAGGGTCATTTGGTTAGGCCTTGCTATTTACCTTTGAATTTCGGCCTTCTCTTTTCTATGAACGCTGTTACACCTTCTATCACATCTTCTGTTGAGAACAGTATTCCAAAGAGCTGTGATTCTATTGCCAGCCCGGACCATAGACCGGCTTCTAGCCCCATGTCTACCGCTATTTTTGCTGCCATCAGCGCTAACGGTGGTTTCTCTGCTAGCTTTAATGCTAGGTTTCTAGCTTCCTCATCTAGGGCTCCTGGTTTAACTACCTTGCTTATAAGGCCCATTTTATGGGCTTCAACTGCTGGTATGAAATCACCTGTCATGATGAGCTCCTTAGCTTTAGCAGGTCCAACTATCCTGGCGAGTCTCTGTGTAGCTCCAGCGCCTGGTATGAAGCCGAGGTTTATTTCTGGTTGTCCTAGCATAGCGTCTTCTGAGGCTATTCTGAAATCAGTGCTTAGGGCTAGCTCTAGACCGCCGCCTAGGGCGTAGCCGTGTATAGCGGCTATCGTGGGTTTGGTGTAAAACTGTATCTTCAAGGTTAACTCTTGGAATTTCCTTGAGGCTTTCATAGCTAACAGAGGGTTAATTCCAGCGAAAGCCGTTACATCAGCTCCGGCGCAGAACGCTCTACCATTACCTTTAAAAACTATAACTCTCACATCCGGGTCCTCTTCGAGATCGTCTAGAGCTCTACCAATCTCCTCAATCATCTTAGGGTTTATGGCGTTAAGCCTTTCAGGTCTGTTAAGCACTATCCATGCTATGGGCTTCTCCTTCCTCACAATAATAGTCTCTTTGACAGCCTCCTCTATAACAGCGTACTTGTAGAACCCTTCACCACTCTTTCTACCAAGCTTACCCTCCCCCACCATCTTCACGAGTAGAGGGTCTGGCTCTAAGAACTCCAGCCCTGTTTCACCTTTCACCCTCCTTATGCTCTCAACAATCCTGTCAATACCTAGCTCGTCAGCGAACTCGAACACACCCTTAGGCCACCCTAGGCCAAGTTTAACCGCAGTCTCAATATCCTCTTTAGACGCTACACCCTCTCTCAGCAGGTATGCAGCCTCATTGACGGCTAGGGATAGGAGTAGAGCTGGGTCAGCCTTACCAGCTAGCTCCCTCCTATGGGCTGGTTTAACAAACTTACCTGGCTCAGGGTACTTGTAGAACCCTTCACCACTCTTAACTCCATACCTCCCACTCCTATACTTCTCCTCGAACAACCTACAAGGGATCCCCTTAACACCCCTCTCAGCCATAGCTGTTGAGACGAGATAGAAAACGTCTATCCCACTGTAATCAGCTAGCTCGAACACGCCCATTGGGAAGCCTAGGGTGTAGAATACTGTAGCATCAACGTCCTCTACAGTAGCCAGACCTCTCTCCACCATGTAACAAGCTGTATTCATAAGCCTGCCTAGAATCCTGTTGACGATGAAGCCCGGCACATCCTTATTAACAACCACTGGGGTCTTACCAAATCTTCTTGAAACCTCTACTGTAACCCTAACAACCTCATCGCTCGTACTAGCCCCTCTTATAACCTCCACTAGGGGCATGAGCACCGGTGGGTTGAAGAAGTGCATACCAACAACCCTTTCAGGCCTCCTAGTAGGCTTAGCTATCTCCGTTATAGGCAAGCTACTAGTATTAGTAGCTAGAATAGCGTCCTGAGGTGCATACCTATCAGCAAACTCGAAGAGGGACTGTTTCAACTCAAGCTTCTCAGGTATAGCTTCAACCATAAACTGACTCTGGGTTAACACTGAAGCTAGATCCTGGGACCAGCTACCATCAGGGTTAACGCTTATAACAGGTGTAATCCTAGATATAACGGTGTCAACAGGCTCTCTGAGAACGCCCCTCTCAGAAAGCTTGCTAAGACTCCACCTAATCCTATCTAGGGCGCCCCTTAATATGTCCATGTTTACATCGGCGATGTAGACCTTAAACCCGGCTATGGCCGCAAGCTCGGCAATACCGTGACCCATAGTGCCAGCACCAACTACGGTGAAAACCCTTATATCCTCAACTCGAACCATGGCCAACACCGGTAGATTTTGTAGTGAAGCTTATATTTAAATCTTATCAATCTACCAGTCTAAGCTCAGAGAAACCTTTCATTAACAAATTAAAGGCTTTACTCAAACTAGAAGGTCTTAGGTGTTTGGTATGAGCGAGTATCTCAGTAAGTTGAAGGAGATTATAGAGGCTGAGGTAGCCAGGTATGGTTTAAGGGTAGCGTCGACTGGGAGAGATTCGATTAATTTATTGAGGGGAGGCGATGTAATCATGTCAGTAAGAGATACCAGGGATTACGTGGAGCTCTCTTACCGCGGTAAAAAATACACCTATGATAAGTGGTATACGAAACCAGAGCATTTAGCAACAACCATAATAAACACTCTAAAGTTCCAGGAAAAAGCTGGAGAGGGGTCGTAACGGGAGCTCCTAAATAAACTCTTACACCACCCTCCTAGGATCAACTATTTTAAGGTTTAATGGCTAAATAACCTATACTAGGGTAAGGTGTTACACTTGTTAAATCCACCCAAACCCCTAGTCGTGATTGTGGATATTGATAACGACATATCAGAGGTTCTAGGCGTTAGTATTGTGAGAGGCGAGGATGATGTTTTAAAAGCTGCTCTCACATACTCTCAGGAGAGGCCTGAGGACGCAGATTTAAACGCTATCTTCACAGGCCTTAGCCTCTATAGGAAGCTTAAGTCTAGGGGTAGGGATGTTGACATAGTTATTGTTGGCGGTGATAGGAGGGATATTGTCGAAGCCCAGGTCAGGGTTAAGGAGAGGGTTAGGGAGGTTGTTAAAAGCTATGATGTCCCGGTAGAGCTTTACATTGTAGGCGACGGCCTCGACGAGATTATGGTAGCGGAAGTCCTAGGCGATGTAGCCCCCATAGCAGCCGTTAAGAGGGTTATAGTTGAGCAGCACGCGGGGGTTGAGACTAGCTATGCACTACTACTAAGGTATATTAGGAAAGCACTAGAGGATCCAAGATACTCTAGATATGCTCTCGGGATCCCAGGGTTTATCCTGTCTGTGACAGCCCTCCTCCTCCTATTAAACCTCATATCCATCGCTGTTAAAATAGCCCTCCTCCTCCTAGGGTTTATCATGGTGGTTAAAGGGTTTAACCTAGAAGATCGTGTAGCTGGGTTCGCAAGTAGGATGTGGGAGGACTTGAGGGAGATGGCTCACATTAGATTAGCATCGCTAACACTACTAGTAGTATTATCAGTAGGAGGGGTTCTAGTAACATACTATAGTTATAAGACCTTAGGGCTAGGAGACGCTCTAGTCACCTTACTAGGCTTAGGAATACCCCTAGGGCTTATAGGGGCTACACTATACATCCTACTCGGCAACGTTGTAAGAGAAGCAGTTAAAGGAGACCTAAGAGTATTGAACTCCATAGCTGTAGCTCTCATACTCATCTTCAGCGCTGCAGCATTCCACAGCCTTGGATCAAGCCTAGATCAAGAGCTCCTAGACAAAGGAGTAACGGTATCAGAAGCTATAATCAACGCATTACTCTACAGTAGATTCATACCAAACATAGTACTTGGTGTAGTTCTAGCAGGGCTCATAGAACTAGTAATGAGGATTATAAGATGACCTTCCTCGGAAGCGAGCTCCAAGGTATAAGGTGCCGAAGGGTTTAAAGCATTTCGCTCCCCTACACAGCCATTAAATGATGGCAGTCTACGTAAACTTGTATAAAAAACTCAAAACAATGACAAGAGCGTTGAAGCCGAGGAGCTAGCAGGCGGTAGCGAACCAGACTTTACCACTCTAACAGGGTAAAAGCACGAGCCTAAGTGAGTAGCATATTACCTAGAAATGCTAGCCTTACGGAGAAGAGGGTAGCGATGGAGACCCCGCCTTAGTAAGGAAACCGTCTTAGTATATGAGGGGTTAAGAGCTTACATGGTTTGGAGCCAGCCGATGTGCTGCGACGACCTCGGGGGCACCCCGGAGGCTCTGTATGATAGCTATGCCCAGAAGGTACCCCGCTCGGGCTTCGCCTAGATAGGAGCTCCTATAAACCGTTGGGCTCAACGGCCACCTAGAACCCATAGGGATCATGCCTCCATGAGGGAGGTTGAAGTCCCCCGGTGGTCGCAGGAGAGCCCCTTTGGGTCAATGATAAGTTGATCACGAAGACAGTAAGCGTGAAAGAGCATCAACACTCACCGGGGGGCAAGCAGTGGACGTACTTCTAGGTGATCGAACTCATTAGAGTTGTTGGGATACTGGATAGCGGGGGGCTATTTTAGTGTAAAGAGCTAGTGAGTATTGTTACTTTCCGAAGTTTCTTCTTTGTCTTTTGAACCATTGTATTGCTTGTTCTAGTTCTCTTCTCGTCAGATCGGGCCATAGGGTGTCTGTGAAGTAGAGCTCCGCATACTCCACTAGTAGTGGGAAGAACCCGCTTATCCTCCTCATTCCCCCTGTTCTAATTACAAGATCTATTGGTGGTAGTTTTTGTAGTTGTTTAAGGTTGTTTGATTTGAGTTGAGAGAGCTCCCACCATATGCTGTAGCATAGGCCTATGTGTAGGGTTCTCCTCCCTCTATTATATTTTTCAACTAGATCTTGGATCTTGTTTCTCAGCTTATCCGGGATTAGTGTTAGGTCGCCTGACACCATTAGTGATGTATCATATTCTTCTAGGATCTTATCCTCCTCTATATCCACTACAGCTTTCTCGAGTATCTTCATCAACACTCCCCTCTCTACATCGTCTCTCCTAACACAGTTATCGTGGCTCATAGCGTAGACGGTCAAGTACCTGATGTCGTAATCAAAGAGGTGTCTTGCGACCTCCTTTAGCCTAGCATACCCGACTTCGTAGGCGTCATATAATGTTAGACCCCTGGATTTAGCCCAACGTCTATTACCATCAGGTATTATACCTACATGTAATAGCATCTCCAATACACCCTAGTGGTAGGCGGTCCCAGATAGTGCACCTTTTAGCATATTAGCATTAGAGGGGTTTAAAAATGTAAAGGGGTTGGAGGTGGCTCGCCTTTAGATGGGCTCTAGGATTATAATTGCTATCGGAAGCCTTAACCCTCTCAAGGTTAGAAGTGTGGTGAGGGTGTTCTCTAGGTTTGCAGATGTAGATGTGATAGCTGTGGACGTACCTACAAGCATTCCCAGACAACCAGTAGGCTCAAGGGATATAGTCCTGGGAGCTCTAGAAAGGGCCCTAGGAGCACTCAACCTAACCCCAGAAGCCTCCTTAGGGGTGGGGATTGAAGCGGGCCCTATGGAGTTCTATAGTAAAACAGGGTTCCTGGAAACCCAGGTAGCAGTTATAGTTGATAGGAACTGTAAAGCCTCAATAGGCTTAAGCCCTTCATTCGAGTTAGACCCCAATACGGTGAGAAGGATGATGATGGGAGAGGAGCTCTCCCAAGCAGTACAAATCCCAAGACATTTAGGTGATATAGGAGAGCTAATAGGCTATATAGGCTACATAACACAAGGGCTAGTTACTAGGCAAGATCTAACAGAAGCAGCGGTGGCAATGGCCCTAACGCCTAGACTTCAAAAGCCAGAATGGCTATTAAGTGTAGAGGAGTTGATAGAAATGCTAAGTGTTAAACCACTATACGAATGTCTCAGAGCTGTTACTCAACAGGCAGCCGACCACAGCCTATGATAGAACACTCACTCTCCAGAGGCAACAAGTCTAAAGGAGCTGTGAAAGCTTATGACCTCTCCCAGCTCCGCTAGGAGGAGCTATGTTTGCCTTATATCATGTTGTGCTCGGTGCTAGTATGTATCTTACCATGCTTCCATCTGGGCTTTTGAAGTTTAGTTCAAGTGGCTTATCCGTTGAGAACATCAGTTCTATCGACTCAGCTATCTTTGTTAGGTTTAGTGTGCTCTCTAAATATGTTATGTCGTAGCGCGCTTTTGAGGGGGTTTTAACCTCTATGTCTATGAGGGCTGATGACTCTCTTGTTAGTTTAAGGGTTACTTTAGGCCCTGTTTCTCCACCTGATCTTATCACTATCTGGCTCTCGTCAGCGTCTATCTCCACCACATCTGATGTAGCTCTTATATCAGATACAGCTTTCTTCACCACATCCCCTATGACTATTGCTTTAACATCGTGTTCAAGCCTAACTCCTCCTAGCTCCTCAACTGCAACCTCCAGGTTTGGGAGCAGGAATCTCCTGTTTATAGCTCCTTCGATACTAAGCAGGACTTTATCCTGGGCTACTTTCATCTCGATGGGGTTACCTTTTCTACCCTCTAGTACATCCCCTAAGACTTTAAGGTTAAACCCTACATCTACAAGCTCTCTATCCTCCTCGATCTCATATTCTAGGAACGCCTCTTTTGGGATGTGGATCTCGATATACGCTACCTTAGCCGGGTCCATCCCTATTATCCTGAGGTCTGTGCTTGTCAGCGTGAATTTAGCTTCATCTAGTAACTTTGATAGCGCTACCACGAGCTCCTTAAACGTCTTAACATCGGGGTACTTAACCCTAGCTACTGGGTTTTCAATTTCAACTTCTAAACTCATAGCTCTAACCCCACTACTATCTATCCATACAAGCTTTTATAAAGGATCTAGCTTACACTAGCTCCAAAGCTAGAGTTGCGGCCCCACCAAGACCGTGGCATATCGATGCCACCCCCCGGGTACCGCCTCTAGTCTCAAGGACGTTAATCAACTCTATTACTAACCTAGCCCCGCTAGCCCCTAGCGGGTGCCCTACAGCTATTGCACCACCGTGAACGTTAAGCCTCTCATAGGGTACGCCTAACATCCTGTTCATGAGGAAACTGTTAACAGCAAAAGCCTCATTATTCTCCCAGAAGTCAACCCTATCAACACTCCATCCAATTGAATCTAGGAGCTTTCTCACAGCATACACTGGAGCTACAGGGAACTCCCATGTATCAACGCCTACGTAGGCGTGACCCACAACCCTAGCTTTAACCTCTAAGTTTAACCTCCTAACACCTTCATCTGATGCTAGTAGTACCACAGCGGCACCATCGCTAATCTGGCTTGAAGTAGCTACTGTATGAGGGCCCTCATTTGTAAATACTGGTTGTAAAGACCTTAAATCATCTAGCTTAATATCCGCTCTAACCCCCTCATCGAAGTCTAAAACCATCTTACCATCACGTACTACAGGGACAACATACCTCTTCATAATACCGAGTTTCCAGGCTAAGGCAGCCCTCATATGGCTCTCAAAGGCAATCCAGTCCAGCTCCTCCCTAGGCGCCTCATACTTCCTAGCGGTCATATCAGCCTCCTCGCCCATAGTATAGCCTAGTAGTGGGTCTAGGAGGCTATCGTACACCATAGCGTCGAAAACCTCACCCCTACCTCTACTCAATACGAGATGGCGTACACCCCACCTATAAGAGCTAGGTATTATGAATGGGGAGTTGCTCATAGACTCCATGCCGCCAGCGATAACAACATCGTACGCTCCACTAGCAATGTACATGCCACCAGTTACTATAGCAGCCATACCACTAGCACAGACCATATCCACGTTCATAGAATCAACGTTTTTTGGAATCCCCGCTTTCAAAGCAGCCTGCCTGGCAGTATTCATCCCAGTCCCAGCTCTTATAACATGACCCATTACCACGAAGTCTACAGAAGAAGATTGAATACCAACTCTATCCAGGAGATTCTTTATAGCATAAGCTGCTAGATCAACAGCGGTGAAATCCTTAAGACTCCTACCAAACCTACCAATAGGTGTTCTAACACCGTCAACAATATACACATTCCTCAAGCTACCACCATTATATCTATTGCTAAAAGAAGATTAAATAGTGATGTATCTAGCTAAATTCGACAAAAGTCTAACAACAAAGAGCTCTACCACCCATACCGGGATGGGGGGAAGTATTGTTATTTAGTGGATGAAGTGAAGAGCCAGCGGAGAGGATTCTAGGAAACCCGCTGAAACCACGACTCCCAACCCTGAAAAGTGGAATCAAGAGATAAGGATGTCGAGGGAGGACGCTGAAGCCAGTAGTGCTAGGGAGGGTTTATTAGATGGAAACTATTATAGTATTACGTAACCCAGAGTTTCATCGTGGACTTCGAGGAGCTCTTCAAGCTTATCGTGATCTAGCTTCTCGTACCTCTCAATGCTACCAACATCGTACCAGAAGTTATTGTGTAGGAATGATTTGATGTTAAACCCCTTATTTATCATACCCGGTATCATATCGCCCATTATGTCGAAATCGTAGCCTAGATTTAAGCTCTCTATGGCTGTTTTAACACTATCAACTTTTAGCATTAGAATCCCTATTGTAGCGTTTAACTTGAGCTCCGGCTTTTCGCTTAACTCCACGACCCTACCATCTGGATTTAGAGAAGCTATACCAACAGGGACTTTATAGGCTTGTGTTAAGACTAGGGTTGCATCAGCTCTGCTAGATCTATGCACTTCTACGAGATCCCTTACGTTGATGGGGGCCAGTATATCACCATACCATACTAGTACATCCTCATAATCGTTGAGTAACCCTAGGTCTAAAGCTCTCCTCAGAGCACCTCCAGTGTTAGAGTAGGGGGATTTATCAACAACATACCTCATCTTAACATTAAACCTAGATCCATCGCCGAAATAGTTTACAACCTGCCTCCACCTATACCCTATTAGGACTAGAAAATCCCTCACACCCCACCTTGACACCCATCTTATTATAAACTCCAGTATAGGTCTCTCGCTAGAACCAACAGGTATCATAGGCTTAGGTATATAGTATGTTAAAGGCCTAAACCTCCTACCCTCACCACCCGCAAGTATAACTGTGGAGACCTCGTGGTGCAAAGGGCATCCAACCCTGTGAAGGCTAGCTTAACACTATTATTTAAAGCTTACATCAACATAAACCTAGATGATAAAACTATAACAGCTCTTCATGGATGCTCGATAGTATGAGGAGGGGAGTATCTGATAAACAGCTCGGGGGAGGCCTGGTGGCCTTCCAGGGTGGGCGGGACTAGTGTTTAGGAGGTGTGGGGAGATTGTTTTCTCAGCTCCTCCCATGCTAAGACCATTGCTATTCCTGAGAGTGTTAAGGCCATGAAGATGGCTATCTCCTGGCTTACAGGTTCTCCTAGGATTAAAAGTGCTAGTAGTGTGGCTCCCACAGGTTCCCCTAGTATTGGTACTGTTGTTGCTAGGAGGCTTAGCCTTCCTATAACATAGTTTATCAGCGTATGCCCTCCAAGCATGGGTATTAACGCTACTAGCATTATAAGTGCCCAGGCTTTAGGGGTTCGGGCTTCAAGGAGGTTTATATTGTTTGATGTGAGGTCTCCTTGATGCCCTTGGCTTCATTGGCTTCATGTGGGGCTTTCTATCATCGCCCCACCATGTCATTAGCCTTTGCCCGCTTTGGGTGACCCCTGCCCACAGATCCACCTTCATTGTTTCCTCCAGTTCATCTCTGTGGGGGAACCCCCGCATCCTGTTTCTCCTCTTCTTCCTCCCCCCTCCTTCTAGGTATCTCCTCCTAATGTTTACTGCCGCGTTCTTCTGTCTATTCATCTTAAACCCACATCTTGGGCATTCAAACTCCTGCTCCCTCAGGTCTCTAACCTTAAACCTACATCGGGAGCAGGTTTTAGATGTGTTCCTAGTTGGAACTCTTACTATTGGGGCTTTCCCGCCTATCATCTTGTGTATTGTTTTCCATGGTGTTCTAGCATTCCTCTTCCTCCTACCCTTTCCAACTCTACCTTTATCGATCATATCATCTTTCTCCAGATCCTCGAATATGTGTAGTGTGTTTGGGAATGTTCTTGGTAGCTGTGATGCTAGTTTGTTTATGAAATCTTTTACTCTGTTCTTCTCTCTTCTAACGTATTTCTCGTATAACTCTCTCTTACCTTTACTTTGTGCTATTCTCTTCTTTTTCTCGTATACGATTTTCATGCTTTGTAGTGGTCTTAGATCTAGGTGTATGAATCCCGTTCTCGGCGTGTATCCTGTTAGCTCAAGCTCATTACTATCCCATCCAATTATGTCCATGACTTTTACTATCTTATAGTTTTTGAATGGTATTATTATCCTATCATCTTTTAATACAACCTCTCCTACTAGCCATCCTTCAACTCTCTTTTCGAACCATGTTCCTCTCCATGTTATTTCTAGGTATTCATGTGGTTTCATTGTTATCCTTATACTCTTCTCCTTGTAGTCTATTTTCATTAGTGTTATTTTGCATTTTGCAAATCTCCTCTTAATCCTGGGTTTAGCTTTTCTAGCTTTACCCTTTAGATACCTTTTTCTCCATGATTTTATGGTGGAGTATGCTTTCCTTATAATAGCATCTACCCAGTGTGCCGCGTATGGATTATCCTTCATAAGCTCATCCCTAAGCATTCTGTTAAACTTCTCACCCTTGGGTATTATTGGGTTGTGTAGCTTCAAGCCCATTAAAGTCTGTAGCACGCCATTTCTTCTTACAAGCTTTGGTTTTCTAAGCTCCCACCTAATATTATCCCATATTATGTCTATAGCCTTCTGTAGTGTTACAAAATACCATGTTATGAGATCTGAGACCCTAGGATCTCTTACAGGCACATAGTATGCTCTTTTAAGTTCTAGGGTTAATAGAGAGCCCTCCCTCACATCAATCGACTTCATCGATTTAACGTGCAACGTAGTGTAACCTCTCCTTCCCCCAACGGGGGGAGGTCTCTGTATTGTGTTTTGGTTGAAGCTTATATCTCTGTATGCAGGCTTTTATAGGGTGGGTTTTGAGGTTTTCTAACATCAACCCCTATAAACCAATATAAAACTTGAAACAGATTCAGAACGGCGTTAGGCTGGCTAGGTTCACATTAGCTAGGATTGTTAGCGGTATCGCTATAAGAGCTCCTATAGTGTATACTACTGCAGTGTATTCTAGTGTAGAATACTTAGTTCTCATAACCTTACCTATGGCGAAGTAAGCTGAGACTGACACCATACCACCGAAAGCTAGGAGGGCTCCGAAGACCGGGTTACCGCCTGGAGGTGCGAGCTCCCCAGTATACGATACTATAGATAACCCTAGGATTCCTAGGAAGGCTACCAGGCTTCCGAGGTATTGTGCTACCGAGTAGCTCTCGCCTAGGATAAACCTCCCGATTAAAGCTAGGAGGGCTGGGTAACTATCTACTATTGTAACGCTAGCAGCAACATTCACATGAGCTAGACTGTGCATCCAGAGCATGAAGTGTAGAGCGAGAGCAACACCGGATGCCGCCATTAAAGCGAGATCGTAAAGGTTGGAGAGAAGCCTAGATAGACCACCACCTAGGACTATGAGAAGAGCCAAGGTTATAGCAGATGAGATAGCGAGCCTCCACGACGCAACAGCGAATCCGTGAACCCCCTCACCACTAGCAAGCCTAACAAGTATGGAGGCTGTTGAAACATTAACAACAGCAATCCCTAGAACCACATAGTATATTAAACCTGACGACCTCATAGCATTAGTAGGCAAGCCAGTAACACCTTAGACCACAATTTAGAAATCCCACCTTTTAAAGTAGACCCGGAGGGGGACGACCTCCTCTGGTCATAAAAGGGGGGTTGCCTAACTTTAATATCGCGATCTTCGATACTTGAAAGATGATGATGTTGAGTTTAGAGCGTGGTGGGTGTTGTTACAGGAGGTGGGCTTTCTACAACTGGAATGATTGAAATAATTAAAGGAGCGAGCCGTATTCCTCCTTCTTTGAAGTTCTAGACTTCCGGTTATATTATGGTTACCTTATCCTCTTCTCTAGGAGCTTGTCGAGGTTTCTTTTAACAGCTTCTATGAACTCCTCCGTGGTTACTATGGCGTTCACCGGGGGTTCTGCTACCTTCGCTACATCCTGTGTCATTACTTTATCCTCTTCTATTGTATGTTTAACAGCTTCCTCTAGTGTTTCAGCGAATACTACTAGCTCTCGATTCCCATCACGTCTACCTCTTTCCCTTAGACCTCTAGTCCAGGCGAATATAATGCCTACGGGGTTTGTCGATGTTTTCTCCCCCTTAAGCCATCTATAGTAATGCCTTCTAACTGTCCCATGTGCTGCTTCTGATAGGTAGTAGCCTTGTGGGGAAAACAACTCTGATGTCATGAGTGCTAGGCTCCCTCCGAAGGCCGATGCTACAAGATCTGATATCACGTCACCGTCGAAGTTCTTTGTAGCCCATACGAAGCCGCCTTCGCTCCTAACAGCTCTAGCATAGGCGTCGTCTATTAGGTAGTACTCGTATCTCAGCCCTGCTTTCTCGAATTCATCCTTGAACTCGGTCTCGTAAACTTCCTGGAATATCTCCTTAAACCTCGCATCATAGATCTTCGATATAGTGTCCTTAGCACCGAACCAGACGTCAAGCATGTTTATGAGACCATATCTAAGTGATGCCCTAGCAAAACTCCTAATAGACTCGTCTATGTTGTGGTAGGCTTGGATAACCCCGGGCCCCTCAAGCTTTGGAAGCTTAACTCTAACCTCTTTACCGGAGATAGACCTGTAGACTAGCTCCGCCTCCCCAGGCTCCTCGAACCTCACGCCAACACCCGAGTATATATCACCATAAGCGTGCCTAGCAACAACTATAGGCTTCTTCCAGAACCTAACAGCTGGCACCACATTCCTCAAGATCACAGGGGCTCTAAAGAGGGTGCCGTCGAGGGCTTCCCTTATAGTAGCATTAGGACTCCTCCAAGCCCTCTTAAGATTATACTCCTTAACCCTCTCAGCATCAGGAGTTATGGTAGCACATTTAACCCCAACACCAAGCCTTTTAACAGCCTCAGCAGTCCTAACGGTAATCTGATCATCTGTCTCATCCCTAACCTTAACGTGAAGATCGTAGTACTCAGCCTTCAAATCAACATAGGGGAGAATTAACTTCTCCTTAACCCACCCCCACATAACCCTAGTCATCTCATCTCCATCAATCTCCACAATAGGCCTATCCATCTGAATCCTACGCAAAACCCTCAACCTCCAATCTAATAGACCCTAAACTATATTTATAAATCTTTACATATGAATACTAACGTTCGAAAACCACCATGTTAACCAGCACTCCAATCCTCTCTATACTAGCAGACATAACATCCCCATCCCTTAGAAACCTCCCCGTAGCAGCCCCCACACCCTGAGGAGTCCCCGTAGCCATTATATCACCAGGTTTCAGCGTAACACCGTCTGAAGCAACCTCCAGTAGCTCGGGTATCCTAAATATCATATCACTTGTGCTCCCCTCTTGTCTCACCTCATCGTTAACCTTTAATTTAAGCCCGAGGTTGTGGGGATCCTCTATCTCATCCTTAGTTACAATCCAAGGGCCTATAGGAGCTCCTGTATCGAAGCTCTTAGCATGAAGCCATCTAATTCCTAGTCTTGGCATTGGAGTTTGCTTATCTCTCAAACTCACATCATTAACTATGGTGTAGCCGAACACGTAGTTCATAGCAATACTCTTGTCGACATACTTCCCCTCCCTGCCGATTACTACTGCTAACTCAACCTCGTGATCGGGCTTGGTGGCAGTCTTCGGTATGATAACCGGGCTCCCATGTGCTACGAGGGTGTTTCCTAGTTTCACGAAGAGGTAGGGTTTCTCCGGGGGGTCTACTTTAAGCTCTCTAGCGTGACTCCAGTAGTTGACTGCCACGAAGAGAGCCTTTTCAGGGTTGGGTATTGGTGGGTGGAATTTAATTGATTCCAGCGAGTGTACAGCATTCTTCGATAAGAGCTCCGCCACCTCACTATTTGATCTTATGACCTTCGCGGCTTGACCTCTAACGAAATCCAGTAGCCTTAACCCTATATCACCGCTGGCAATCAAGCTCCTCATGTCCCTGAGCATCCTGGGTGGTTTAGCTTCGAAGAGGAGCTTGTAAGCCACCCCTACGTCTAAGACCCTTCCATCATCTAGGAGCACCCCAAGTCTAGGTCTGCCCTCCTGCGTTGAGAATGTAAGTAACTTCAAGCCCTTTCACCCCAACGGGTTCTCATCTACTAAACCAAACCCTATAAGTTGTTGCAGAACTTAGGTTTAGCCACTAGATGCCCGTAGAGATCCCTAATTCTATCCCTTAAGCCTAGCGCCTCCGGGTGTATAATGTAATCCGCCACGGTTCCACATGCATCCTCTATCCTCATATGATCTACAACGTCTCTGAAGACGCCTCCTGCTATGCCATCGCCGATCATTGCGTAGCCTTGTGCCGACTCCTTAGCCTTATCTGCTCCAGGTAGACCTTCAACGGTTACCACTTCGAGATCAATCCTCTCTCTTATAGCTTCCCTTAGCTCCGGGATCCTAGCGTTCCTACCAGTAACTACTACCACCTCAGCTCTGGGTGTTGAGATTAGAGCTCTACTCACATCCTTAGCAATACACTCTACGTAGGCTTCAAAGGCTATCCCAGCTCTCTCATCACCACTCCTCGTCACCGCAACCAGCTCGTGAATGTCAATCACTCCAACCATGTCCACTAGCCCTCCCCTGAGAATACTCCATCTACCCCATTTACCAACACCAGCTACAACCTCAAGGTCTAAGGCTCCAGCTGTAAGAGGGCCTATACAAGCAGAAGTCCCACCTATGCCATCAACCACGAGACCCTCCTTTACAGAGACTACACCACTATAGCCGTACCCCGTCTCCACTACAACGAGGTTGACGGAATCATAGTCTAGGGACTCTCTTAAGCTATACTGGTGTACGGCCAGCACTGCTGATGCAAGTTTATCAGCAGTCCCCATATCGATCTTGTTAACCTTCCTAAACCACGGTACAGTCGGTAGTAGTATTACTGATGGGATGGAGAGGGTTCTATCAGGGAGCCCCCTCAAAAGCTCAACAACTATCTCAGCAAGAGCCTTGTAGACGTTAACCCCTGGATCGTCGAAGTCTAGATCTGATGGCTTTGAGAGGAGTAAGAGCTCTAAAGCGAACCTCCTAGCATCAACAACATCGTAACCCCACGTGACGGGGACACCGTAACCCGAAGGAGCTACTATCACGTCCACATCAATCGACTTAACTAGGTCGATGAGAGGCTCGGGGCTCCTAGCTATTGTTAACGTATCAAAGCTATACTCGCTAACAACCCTCCCATCCTCCAGAACTACGACATCAAAGCTACGCGTGCCCGGATCTATACCAGCAACCCTCAATGCCATCACGCCTGGAGATAGGTTACTTTTAGAGATCACTCTTTAAACTTAACTCCATGAATTCTGCAAACTCAGGAGCTTAAGATGGTTACAGCTTATACCTGGTCTGGTAGTTGATACAGACTGGTTGTAATCGTCATACATTAATGCTTGTCATGCCTCCCCTCAGCTCTCGTGCTCGGTTGAGTGCTTGACAGCCCTCCCCGGTATTGTGGGGGGAGGGGTTGCATGGTAGTGGGTAGAAGCTCCTCCACAACTATGTTTCATAATGGAAACCTACTACTAGAGCTAGAACCCGGGGATGCTCCGGGGGTGCTATTGACTGGATGTGTTTTGAAACAGGGTCTTTACGTAGCTAAGGTTACCGCATAGGCAGGCTACGAGGCAGCTCTCGTATTCACGCAGATAGCATGTGGTAGGTAGTAGAGCTAATCAGCTGGATAGTCGTCCAGAATACCTCCCACCTTAGACTTATAACAAGCACTTGAACACTCGAGATACTCCTCTAAACTCCTAGACTCGCACAGACACCTCTTATCACACTCACTCTCAAAATAGTAGCCCTCAGGTATAACATTGGAACATGTATTCACACTACTCAACAACAACCACCCTCAGGCAGGGTTTCAGCACTCAAGACCCACATCATAGGCTCTACGCCTCCGAGACGCCGAGCTCATCACCATTCTCTATATACACTCCTGAAGCTTTAAATAGCTAGTAGAACCCACCATAACACACTACGAGCTCACCTTTAAGATAAAATAAAAGCTTAAAGACGGCCACGGGCCTCTAATATACAGAGATTCTCGGGAATCTCCAAACTACACGTGAACTCAATAATTAAAAACTTTATCTTTCAGAGTGGGTATAGTGAAAGTAGAGAGAGTTTAAGATTAAATCAATGCTAGGCAGATGTGATGTTTAGAAGATCCTTACCCTCCCGGTAGATCTCTATTTACTAAGCTCTGACATACTAGTGCTTAGCGAACCTTGCTTTTAAAGGCGGGAAGGGGTCATTGGCTCGTGGGAGCCGGGTCTAACAAACACTTTCACTTGGAAAAGATGTAAGCGATGTAGATAATCATGAGAATAAAAAAGCTTTAAGCCCCTCTTTAGGAGAGATGCGTTTCTTGGCTACAAGTTACAGTCTTCGGCTTTTATATTATTTAGTCCTATCTATACATGTCTATATGGTAGGATTCTAGGTGTTTCTAAAAGGTTTAAATACTCCTAGGTTGCACTCTAAGGTTGAGTGGTGTTGTGTATGTCTGAGTTGCTTAAGTATGTTAGGGTTGTCATAGATCAGGATACGTGTATAAGTTGTGGTGCATGCATAGAGGTGTGTCCGTACGATGCCTTGGAGTTCGATGAGAACATGAAGTCTAGGCTTATATGGGAGAAGTGTAAGGATGACTTCAGCTGCATAGAGTCTTGTCCTGTAGATTGTATACACAAGACTCCTGAAACGCCTCAAGCTTACAAGGATAAGCCTGGATGGTATAGGATTGGCAGGGTTCTAGAGGCTGAGGAGCAGGCTGCCTTTGAAGAGTGGAGGAGAAAGTATAACGTGGGGGCCGAGCCCGTATCTATAGGTTGATGTATTCTACCGTCTCCCTTAAGGATTTAGATTTTATTTACCTACAACCTGTATAATGTAGTCTTTGAATAGTCTTTTGAACTCCTCTAATCCTATCAAAGGCTCCCCGTTCTCCTTCGTTATCTCCTGCTTTGACGGAGGCTTTAGAGAGTATAGTGGGATTCTCTTAGCTATTCTCTCCTCGAACGTGTCTACATGTGGGTTTACATAGAATATACCTACTGGTATTCTCGAGCCCCACTCCAGCGATTTAGCCCATGCCCTGGATACCTTCTCTTCCACCTCATCTAAGGTGTTTGCGTTCACTACGGGATCCCAGTTCGGATCGTCTTCCAGCTTGTATAGTCTCTCTTTGTAGAAGTCTACAGTGTATATGTCATTGTATGTTACGCATGGTTGTAGCACATCTATAAGGGCTGACCCCTTATGTTTTACTGCTTGTTTTATCAACTCTTTAAGGTGATCTACCCAGAGTGCGTAGCCTCTAGCTACGAATGTGTAGCCTGAGGCTATTGCTAGTGCTATGGGGTTAACTGCTTCCTGGATGTTTGGCGCTGGTAGACTCTTAGTCTTCTCTCCCTTCCTAAGCGTTGGGCTGGCCTGACCTTTCGTTAACCCGTAGACCTGGTTATCATGGAGTATCACTGTTATATCTAGATTCCTCCTTCCAAGTGCTACGAAGTGAGCAACACCTATGCCTAGTAGATCTCCGTCACCCCCGTTGACAATAACGGTGAGCTCCGGGTTGGCAAGCTTTATCCCCATAGCGTACGCTATACCCCTACCATGTATTGTGTGGACACCGTTAGCGTATATGAAGTGTGGGGTCTTACTACTACACCCGATCCCCGATACAACTACTAACTTTGATGGATCGAGGTTTAACTCGTTAAAGGCCTTCTGCATAGCAGCCACTATGCCGAAGTCCCCGCAACCCGGGCACCAGTCTATCCAGACATCTGTTTTATAGGATAACCTACTTGCCATAGCTTAACACCACCCTAGATCTCCTACCCTCAAGAATATCTATGACGGCCTCTACAACCTCCATAACATACATGGGCCTCCCAGTGTATTTGAGCACATGCTTCCTAACCGTAAACCCAGTGTTCATAGCTATTAGAGCTGCCGCCTGCCCCATAATGTTATTCTCCACATCTATAACCCTCTCAGGGTCGAAGTTTGATAGTATCTTGGATACAAGCCTTGATGGGAAAGGCTGGAAGACCTTAAGCTGTAGGAAGGAGCCCTTATAACCTTTGCTTTCAAGAGCTCCTAGGGCCTCCAAGGCAACCCCCTTAACAGAACCCCATCCTATGAGGAGGAAGTCAGAGCCTCCCTCTCCGTAGAGTTTAGCTCTATCCTCCTCTGGTATCTCCGAGTCTATTAACTCAAGCTTCCTCCATCTCTTCTCGTACATCTCAAGTCTGTTCACAGCATCCTCGGCTATATGGCCCCACTCGTTATGCTCGTCCCCAGTATACCATGTTATAGCCCCCGATCCTATGATAGGCCTAGGGGATATGGGGGTTCTCTTATCAAACCTCTTCCAAGCACCGTTCCCAGCTCCTAAGAGTGTATCGCCTCTCTCTATCCTTATCCTAGTGAAGTCTGGTACTGGGATTGTTGTAGACATGTTAGCCAAGAATTTATCTAGCAAGTGCACCACCGGGACTTGGTATCTCTCGGCAATATTGAAAGCCCATATAGCGTCATAGAATGCCTCCAAGTGATCCCCACTCGATATAACGACTCTTGGGAACTCACCGTGGCTAGCGAAGGTTGTGAATAGTAGATCTGCCTGGCTACCCCTCGTTGGCATCCCAGTACTAGGACCCCCACGCTGGTAGTATGTTATCACAACCGGGGTCTCATTCATACCAGCCCACCCCAGGCCCTCCACCATGAGGCTGAAGCCCGGGCCGCTAGTCGACGTAGCGGCTCTAACGCCTGCTAGTGCAGCCCCTATAGCAGAGTTAATAGCGGCTATTTCATCCTCAGTCTGGACTACAACTATAGATCCGAGGCTCTCTCCTTCAACTTCAAGCTTCTCAAAGGTCTCGTGGAAAACTGATTCATCTGTAGCTGGGGTTATGGGGTAGTATGCCTGGTATCTAAGCCCTCCCACTATCTTGCCCATGGCTACAACGTCGTTACCTGATACTAGTAGGAACTCTCTTAGGCCAAGGGATGGTTTATCGAGGTTGAGAGGGGTTCCATAAGAGCTTCTAACCTCCTCTACTAGGCCTTCGAGGAGGATTTTATTGGCCTCGGCAATCTTAGGTCTCCTACCGAACCTTCTGTCAACCGCATGGTGTAAGGCATCGAGGTCTAAGCCTGTGAGACCCCATACAGCACCTACTACAATGCTACTTCTAAACCTATGAGCCTCAGCTCTAGGTATGCTAAGCTTGGATGCGAGCACGTCGAGAACGCTATTATAGCTGAGACCTACAGCTTTAACGTTGTAGGAGGACTCTAGGGTGTTGATTAAATCCTCAACACTATCCCCGGACCCGGCTTTTTTAAGGTTAAGCTCCACCCTAGCCCTCGTCTCAGGCTCCATGCTAGCAATCTGTCTAAGCTTCGTCTTCGAAACCCCCGTATCGTAGATAAGGTAACCCCCTCTCGCTAGGTCGTCGAAGTGGAAGAACACGGATTCAGCGTCTAAAGCTGCTACCACGTGGACGGGATATGTTAGGGCACCCGGTATTTTGGTGGCAGACGTTCTTACATGGATATAGCTGTGTCTACCTACTATATTAGAGTAGTACTCTCTATTCGATAGGACACCGTAGCCGAGCCTCGCCATAGCCGATGTTAGGATGAGAGAGCTAGTCTCAATACCTGACCCCTGGCTACCCCCTATTATTAAAAGCACTTCATCCATTTAAGATGCCACCTCTAAGTTCTACGATAGTTAAGGCTTAAAGCTACCCCTATATACTCTATGCCTGCGTTAAACCCTGGTTCTAGCAAGATAGCTGAGGGCGTCTATTGCTATGACAAAGAGCATTGTGGCCGCTACGAAGGTTATAGCAGCTGGGTAGTCAAGTAAACTCATGTAGTATGATACGTAGTACCCTACACCCCCGGCTCCAACGAAACCTATTATTGCAGCCGTTCTAATATTATACTCTAGCATGAAGAGTATGCTACTCACCACCTGCCTTCTAGTGTGAGCGTACATAGCCGAAGCTAACGTCAACCCGCTGAGCCCCATGACCTTAAGGGAGTTAACATGCTCCCGATCCACGGATTCTAGGATCTCGTAGAAGAACTTAGCTAGGTACGCTGCGGTATATAATGCTAGTGCTAGGGCCCCAGCTCTAGGGCCGGGGCCTACCAGGATTACGAACAATATAGCCCAGAATATAGCTGGGATAGATCTAACGGCATTAGCTAGGAGCCTGGATAGGGTTGCTAGACGGCTTCCAACAATCATAGGGGAGGCTAGGGGGGCTAGGATGTATGCTATCAAAGTGCCGGATGAAACCCCGAAAAGCGATATAACTAGGGTTTCGTATACAGCTTTAAAAGCATCCTCTATAAGGTCCACTCTAAAACCTAGATCATCCCTCAGGAACTTAGCCATGTTCGATGAGGCTTTAAACCATAAACCTAGGTCTAGGAGGCCTAGGGGGGCTGTTAGTATAAGTGTTATAACGGCCATTAGCGTGAGAAGCCTCAAGGTAACTCCCTCAACTTCCCATCCTTGAGAATATAGACTCTCTCGAAAAACTTTAACGCCAGATCGTAGTCGTGTAACACAGCTATTATAGTAACCCCTCTACCAGCTAAGCTTACAAGGCTAGCCATAACGGATTCTGCAGTCTCTAAATCCAAGTTTGAAACAGGCTCGTCAGCCAAGACAATCCTAGCGTCCTGGAATATAGCTCTAGCTACTAAAACCCTTTGCCTCTCACCACCACTAAGCCTATCAACCCTTCTCATAGCCTTAGCTTCAAGGCCCACAAGCTTCAATGCCTCCAATGCCTCCTCAACATCTCTCTTATCCCAAAAGCCTAGTAGAAACCTAGTGGGCTTACTAGGAGCTCTTGCTAGAAGTACATTGTAAAGAGCTGAACCCCCCTCCACGAGCCCCGAGCTCTGCGGTATATAGGCAATCCTACCTTGAACATCCTTAAAGCTACCGTTACTTAGATTATGACCTAAAACCCTAACAACACCTCTCTCCGGTTTAAGCAGGCCCGCTATTATCTTAAGCAAAGTAGTCTTCCCACTACCGCTCCTACCCATTATAGCAATTCTATCCCCGAAACCGGCCTCAAGGGACACCCCGCTAAGTACCTTTAGCTTTCCATAGCTGAACTCAACATCCCTCATCTCAACAGCAACACTATCGCTCACTAGAGAACCCCCTATTTAAGCTTAGCCCCAAATCCCATAATTATGTCTATATATGAATCATGTAAAGCGAACATGTTCCACACCTAACACATTGCTATAGAAATATGTTCTAGGTAGAAGAGCATCCTAATTTAAGGGTTAACCACCTTTCAGATACCTATCTTTAAGACCTGTAACCTCTAAGGCTCTCATAAGAGGTTCTAGATGCTCCTCCACGCTCCTCTCCTCAAACCTAACGAATATAGCTGAGACGAACTTCCTCATAAGATCGGGTTTAGCGTTAAGCTCTTTAAAGGCTTCTACAACCTTCTTTTTAAGCCCTTCGGGGAGCTTCTTGGAGATTAAAACCGTGTGTGCTGGTATAGGCCCTTGTTTATCTAGAACCCTACTATTATTCATTGCCTCCCAGTATAAGCTTACTGGGACATCCCCAGCCATTATTGTAACATCCACATGACCCTTTTTAAGAGCTTCCCAGCATTGTGCGTAGCCTCCTGCAAAAGCAACATCTCCGAAGAACTGTTTGGGGTCAGCAGGGCTTTTAACATAGCCTAGCTCCACTAACCTATACATCGGGAAAACATAACCTGAGGTTGAGAGCTCTGAGGGAAAGCAAGCCCTCCTGCCTCTAAGCTGGTCTAAGCTTGTATAGGGAGAGTCTTTCAAGACAATCCAGTAAGAGTAGTAGTAGGGTGCACTTGTAGCTTTACCGTCGATTATAACCTCTCTAACCTCAACCAAGACCATATCAACATCAGCTACGGAGAGAGCTAGAGCGGATGGGAGTGAGCCAACGCCCAGAGCTACTTGAGCATGACCATATCTGAGAGCCTCAACAATAGCTGCTACACTAGTTGGGAAGTATAGCTCAACGTCAACCCCAAGCTTCTCCTCTAGAAAACGCTCTAACTCAACAGCCTCAACCTGAACCCTATCCCTAGGCATGGGGTTTACAACAATAACAAGCTTCTCAACAGCAGGTCTACTGTAGAAGTAGTAAACACCGACTCCAACAACTAGTATGAGGAGTAGGAGGCCTAATACCACAGCCCAAGGTGTGGATTTAAGCAACCAGCTCACCTCACTCAAATGCTATTCTTAAAGCGGGATCCTATAAGTACACATAAATACATGTAAGATAACTGAAATAACTTTTACAAAGAAAGAGTAGTCGGTAGTAAATGTTATACCTGAGACTAAGATCGTTATGTAAAATATTCGGATGCGCTATCGCTAATAGCTATGAATAGTCCTTACCTGCTGTTTCAAGTTGGACTTACATGGGTTGATATTATCTAGCAATTTTATATGAGGGTAAAACGCTTCAAACCCCTGGTGTGGTGGTAAGCCCCACTTGAAGCTAAGGGCTTTCATGGGGGGTACATTGTTAAATAATATAAACCCTCGTGAAGCCCGAACCCCAGCTCTTGTATGCTAGGGAAGCTGGTGTATTGAGTTTAGGTTTTTAAGTCTGGGTCCACGCTTATAGTGTTAATTGGGGTTGTTTGGGGTTTGAGTGAAGAGGAGGGTAAGGTTAAGGAGGTTTCTCTTAGAGTTGCTGAGGCTAAGCCTAAGGATTCTGGGAGGAAGAGGGTTAGGGTTGATATTGAGGTTATGAAGCAACTTGGTTTAGAGGCTGGTGATATTATTGAGATTGAGGGTAAAAGGAAGACTGCTGCTATGGTATGGCCTGCTCTTCCTGAGGATACAGGTTTAGATGTTATTAGGATGGATGGTCTTCTTAGGAAGAATGCTGGGGTTAACATAGGTGATAGGGTTGTAATTAGGAAGGCTGTTGTTAAGCCTGCTGTTAAGGTTAAACTAGCGCCTCTAGTCTACATGAGTGTTGATGAGGGCTTCAAGAAGTATGTTAAGAAGAGGCTTATTGGCATGCCGGTTATGGAAGGCGATATTGTTGTAGTACAGGTTATAGGGCAGGGTGTCCAGTTACAGGTTATAGATGTTAAGCCTCGTGGAGCCGTGGTTATAGGTGAGAACACCATAGTAGATGTGCTCGACAGACCTGTATCCCAGGTTAGAGTGCCTAAGGTTACCTACGAGGATATAGGTGGTTTAAGCCACGTGATAGCCAGGGTTAGGGAGCTTGTAGAACTCCCTCTCAGGCATCCTGAACTGTTTAAGAGGCTTGGTATAGAGCCTCCTAAGGGTATACTACTCTACGGCCCACCGGGTACTGGTAAGACTTTACTAGCTAAGGCTGTAGCTAATGAGAGTGACGCATACTTCATTGCAATAAACGGCCCCGAGATTATGAGTAAATTCTATGGTGAGAGCGAGCAGAGGCTTAGGGAGATATTCGAGGAGGCTAAGAAGAACGCTCCAGCGATAATCTTCATTGACGAGATTGACGCTATAGCGCCTAAGAGGGATGAGGTTGTAGGGGAGGTTGAGAGAAGGGTTGTAGCACAGCTCTTAGCGTTAATGGACGGGCTTGAGAGTAGGGGGCAGGTTGTAGTGATTGGGGCTACCAATAGGATTAACGCTGTAGACCCGGCCCTTAGGAGGCCCGGTAGGTTTGATAGAGAGGTTGAGGTCCCACTCCCGGATAAGCAGGGGAGGCTTGAGATACTCCAGATACATACAAGGCACATGCCCCTAGCCGATGATGTGGACCTTGCTAGGTTAGCGGAGATGACTAAGGGTTATACAGGAGCTGACCTGGCAGCCCTAGCTAGAGAGGCTGCAATGGCCGCTCTTAGGAGGTATTTACCGGAGATAGATATAGAGCAGGAGAAGATACCAGCTGAGGTTTTAGAGAAGATGGTTGTTAAAATGGAGGATTTCCTAACAGCGTTCAGGGAGATAACGCCTAGCGGTCTTAGGGAGATATACGTGGAGGTCCCGGAGGTTAAGTGGAGCGATATAGGCGGGCTTGATGCTATTAAACAAGAGCTTAGGGAGATAGTAGAGTGGCCTCTCAAATACCCGGAGGTGTTCGCTAAGGCTGGGATAAAGCCTCCAAAGGGCGTGCTATTATTCGGCCCGCCAGGTACTGGTAAAACGTTACTTGCTAAAGCCGTAGCTACGGAGGGCGGAGCTAACTTCATAGCTGTTAGGGGTCCAGAGATTCTAAGCAAATGGGTTGGAGAGAGCGAGAAGGCTGTTAGAGAGATATTCAGGAAAGCTAGGCAATACGCCCCCGCTGTAGTGTTCTTCGATGAGATCGACGCTATAGCCTACATTAGAGGAACTGATATTGGTAGTAGTAGGGTTGGAGAGAGGATTGTAAGCCAGCTATTAACCGAGATGGATGGAATAGGGGAGCTACAAGGGGTTGTAGTGATAGCTGCAACTAATAGACCTGATATGCTAGACCCAGCCCTCCTAAGGCCAGGTAGGTTTGAGAAGCTCGTATACGTCCCACCCCCGGATGAGAGGGGGAGGCTTGAGATACTAAGAATACACACTAGAGGCATGCCTCTCGACGATGACGTAGACCTAGTGGAGCTAGCCAAGGTAACAGAGGGTTACACCGGAGCAGACATAGCAGCGTTGATAAGAGAAGCTGGGATGATGGCTTTGAGAGAGAACATATCAAACCCCCTGATCAAGTGGAAGCACCTAGAGGAAGCACTAAGAAAGGTTAGACCTAGCGTAACAAGGTATATGATGGAGTTCTACATGAGATGGCTTGAAACAGCTAGGCAACTAAAGGCAGAAGAGAGAAAGGAGGCTATAGCACCAACTATAACATTCTAGTACAATCACTAGCAGAGGCGCCCTCACCCTTGAAATGGCGGGGGCTCCCCGTTTTCAAGATGATGGTAATGAAAGATTTAAGCCTCAAACTAGATAACGGCTGGAAGTGGTGCCTAGGAGTTGCTATCGTCCTCTAAGCAGGCTGATCTCTACCTAGTGAAAGGCGAGATTCCCCAGAGTGGAGGTTTTACTTCAGCAATGCTAATGGCATGTTGGAAGAGGAGGGTGTCTGGATTGAGAGAGGGCAGTTGTCTAAGCGAGCTTGGTGGTGTGCTATGAGCGTCTGGAGTGATGATACGAACATTAACAAGGTGTTAAAGGCCATAAAAGAGCTTACAATAGATGGAAGGCAGACAGTAGATGAGCCAACCTTAATAAGCAAGCTAGCCAAGGATGGTACGAGGCTATCACCACTAGATCTATCCAAAATCCTACTAACCCTAGAACTACTAGGATACATAAACGTCCAGCTTAGCACGAAAGAAGAGAAGCTAATAAAACTTTTAAAAACAACCTAAAATTACGGGCCGATGCAGCGACCACCCCCTATAAGGGGGGCTCTGAGTGGTGATGTAGGGCCAAAGCTCTAAGGCCCCTACAAGACCTCCTCACAACTAGTTTCCAGTATCCCCTGGGATCCTCTTCTGGTAAGGTAGGGTTTGTAGGTGTGAGGGAGTTCAAAAGGATGCAGTGAGTGTTGGAATATAGCTAGGGCGGTTGCCTCGCTTCTCTTCATGATTACTCGTACCTCACATATACCTTGGCGAGCTAGAGCTCTTCAAGCCTTAAAACTAGAGATGCAACAAGTTGTATAGGCTAGGTTTAAGATCTCCCACTACTTTAGTTGCTGAGGCTAACGAGATCTTAAGGTCTACGAGCGTTTCAAGCCCTGGTCGCTTGGAGGGGAATCGATGTACCCTCCGGAGTGACTAGGGGGCGGGTGATCTCGTAGGGTGGTCTAGGCTTCGTTTAACCGCTGGGATCAGTTTAAGGTGGGTAACCACCATCTACTGGGAAGCGGTTGACGGGATTTTATGGTTTTAGGAGGGTTGGGTGTTCGGCTCTACTCTACTGTTACTGTTTTAGCTAGGTTTCTTGGTTTATCGGGGTTATGGCCTTTGGCTACAGATATTTTATATGCTAGTATTTGGAAGTAGGGGATTAGGGGGTAGGGTTCTAGGAGGATTTCGTTTTCGCCTAATGGCATTTCTATTATTTTAACAGTGTCTTCGGGTTCTACGTCTAGGTTCCAGCTATCTGTTTTAACTACGACTACTCGTGCTCCTCTAGCTTTCATCTCCATCACGTTTCCCTCTATCTCTGGGCTATCGCTTGTGGCTATGAAGTATACTGGGAAGCCTTTTTCTACTAGAGCTATTGGTCCATGTTTACTCTCCCCTGCTGGGTAGGATTCTGCGTGTATATACGCTATCTCCTTGATCTTGAGCGCGGCTTCCCTAGCTATTAGGGATCCTAGCCCTCTTCCTAGTATGTAGGTGCTCTTAGACTCTAGGGATAAGTCTATCTCGTGGTTTAGGGATTTCTCTATAGCTCTAGCCACGATCTCATGTGCACCTGACAGCTTCTCCAGTTTACTCATCACCTCAGAGTAGTCTAGGACACCTCCTTCCAGAGCTGTGAATAGCGTTAGGAGGGTCAGGGACATTATCTGGGATGTGTACGTCTTAGTTGCCGCTACGCCTATCTCAGGCCCGGCCCTCATGTAAATCACTATATCAGATTCCCTTGAGAGGGCGCTTCCTATAACGTTTGTAACACCCACTATCCTAGCTCCTCGGGCTTTGAACGCTCTAACTGCTTCAAGTGTATCGTATGTCTCACCACTCTGACTTATAGCTATTACAATGTCACCCTCACCTACAGCTTCCTCTACTAGCTTGTACTCCGACGCTATGATGTTATGGGATATCCGCCTAGGTATCCTGGATAGGTAGTAGGAGAATATTAGGCCTGCATGGTAACTTGTACCAGCCCCAGTCACTATAATGTTCCTGGAGCTCCATACAAGGGATGCGGCCAGCCTTAAAGTTGGATCCTCCACGCTACCTTCATAGGTACTCTTAATGGAATAAGGTTGCTCTACTATCTCCTTAAGCATGAAGTAGGGGTATCCCTGCTTAGAAGCCTCCTCAACACCCCACTCTACAACTCTAACCCTTAACTCTAAATCCTTATCCTCAACACTCACTAAGCCGAGCTCCGTTAACTTGAAGAGCTTAACCTCCGTGGGCGTCACCCACCCCAACTCCCCATCCTCTATGAGTAGAATCCTCCTAGTGCTATCGAGTAGAGCTGGAATATCGCTTGCCACAATGTTGAAACCATCTCCTAAACCTACAACTAGAGGGCTCTTCATACGAGCAAAGTACACTCTATTCGGCTCGTCTGCATTTACAACGGCAATGGCATAGCCACCCTCAAGCCTGGAGACAGCTCTAACGAAGGCTTCGAAGAAACTTGAGGAGAAAGGGGTCTCATCCTCTATGAGATGTGCTATTAGCTCCGTATCGGTCTCACTAACGATCCTATGACCTCTAAGTTCTAAAACCCTCTTTAAGCTATTCCAGTTCCTTATAACACCGTTATGAACGATAGCTATTCTACCACTACAGTCGGTGTGAGGGTGAGCATTCACATCAGAGGGGGGTCCATGGGTAGCCCACCTAGTATGACCTAAGCCCGTAAGCCCAGATAGCTCCTCAACTTTAAACCTTGAGAGAAAGCTGTCAACATCCCCCTTAGCCTTCCTAATAACCAGGCCGTCCCCCGATATTATCGCTAGGCCAACACTATCATAACCTCTATACTCAAGCCTCCTAAGACCAAGGGATATCATTGGGGTGATATTACGGTTTAAAGCGCAAACGCCAATAATACCACACACAACCAGCACCCCGCCGCTATAAACAAAGGAATAGGGGTTTAAAAACTAAAACTTAAAAACGTTAATGAAAACCTAGCTTCTCTCCAAAACCCTAACGGATAGGAGCATGCAGGCTATGAAAGTCAGCGTTGACACCAAGACTACAGCTGTGAAATAGAGGAGAGCGTTATCTAAAGGCTTACCTACAAGGAAGAATCTTACAAGGTCGGCTCCATAGGTTAACGGGTTGAGGTGTGCTATAACCCTAAGCCACTCGGGCATCTGGCTAGTCGGGAATAGAGCACTAGATGTGAACATTAGAGGTAGGTTGACGAGGTTACCTATGCTAAATAGGAGCTCATGACTATCTGTGAGAAAGCCTAGCATCATGAATATGCTCGATAGGGCTACAGCTATAGCTATTAACACTATCCAGGCTCCTATAGCGTCGAAAACAGTTAAGCCCTCCTTGAACTTAAATCCTGCTATGAAAGCTACCATGAGTAGTACTGTTGCCAGGACCGTTATCCTAAATACCGTGGCTAACACCTTAGCCACAAATATACTCTCCCTCCTTATAGGGGAGGCCATCAACCTCGTCATGTACCCAAGTCTCTTATCGAACACCACGCTAACTCCAGAGAACATCCCCTGGAATAGAGCGAATACAACTAACATGCCTGATGCTATGTATGTAAAGTAATCTCTGGTTCCGAATATCTGGTATATCCTTTCCCTGATAGCTTCTACAATGGATTGAGCTACGCCTACGGGCAAGTTTAAACTCGATATGTCAATTTCAACTATACTTGTTATGTTAAAGCTCTTCCCAAACAATAATATCCAGAATAGCGGGGTTACCAGAGATACTAGTAGAACAGGCTTCCTCCCAATCCACTTCTTAATCTCACGTGTAAGTAAAACCGGAACCTCGTCTAACACTCTTAATCACCTAATCCTCTGGGTTAAAACCCTGTATTTGAATACATCGAAGCTCTCCTCCCTAAGCCTCTTCCCGGTTATCTCGAGGAATACCTCTTCGAGGTTAGGTTTAACAATATTCACTGATTTAACCCGTTTACCTGCTAGCATGTTTATGATTAGTGGGAGCGTCTCGCCAGCGTTATAGGTTGATATTGTTAACGTATTCGAGTCCACTCTATAGTTTAAGCCTAATCTTGATAGCTCTTCGGCTAAACCTTTAACATCAATGTCTGTGTACAGCTCTAATCTTATCATATCACCTCTAATCCTGCTCTTCAACTCCTCCGGGGAGCCCTCGGCTTTGATCCTACCCTCATCTATTATAGCAACCCTATCTGAGAGAACCTCCGCCTCCTCCATGTAGTGGGTTGTTAGGAGTACTGTTTTACCGCTCCTCCTAAACCCTCTTATAAGATCCCATAGAACCCTCCGTGTTTGAACATCTAAACCTAGTGTGGGCTCGTCTAAGAATAAGACCTCGGGGTCGTGCACTAGGCTCATAGCCACCTCAAGCCTCCTCCTCATCCCACCGCTATATGTTGAAACCTTCCTCGTAGCAACATCGAGTAAGCCCACAGTATCTAGGGCTCTCTTAACCCTCTCCTCCGCCTCTCTACCCTTATACCCATATAGCCTAGCCTGAATCATAACATTATCCCAACCCGTCATCTCATCATCGGCTGTAAGATCCTGGGGCATAAGGCCTATGATCCTTCTAACCTTAAGAGGCTCCCTTACAACACTAAAGCCTGCTATGTATGCATCACCACTAGTGGGCTTGAGTAGTGTGCTGAGCATCTTTATAGTTGTAGTCTTACCAGCCCCGTTAGGCCCAAGGAGCGAGTATATGGATCCCTTCTCTATCTTAAACGATACACCGTTAACTGCCATTACACTACCGAATCGTTTCACAAGATTGACAGCTTCAACCACGACTTCCAACCAAGCCACCGTACCCAATTGAATTCCATAAACCCTAAATCTCTTGCTCACCAGTGGTTAGCATCGAAACAGCCTCCTCCCACCCCTAGATGTGGGTCCTCTGGTTGTAACATGTATTAAGGCTCCCTACCCTCCTAGCTCACTCGGTGTTTTAGCGTGTTAGGGGAAGCTCCCGGGAAGGGTTTTGTGGAGTTAAGGCTTAACGTCGACCCTAAGATCTACGAGGCTGTTAGTAAGCTAGCTCAGAGCCTTAATACTACTGTTTCAGACGTTACTCTTGCTCTCCTCGATATCCTGGCGGAGTACTCTAATGACATTGCAGGTCTTGGTAGGGATCTGGCCGTGAGCGATGATAAGAAGGCTGTGAGCACGTTAGAGGAACTCGTCTACTATGGTATCGAGAGTTGGAGGAACATTGTAAACACCTTATTAGACATCGTTAAAGCCAGGGGGTGCTATGAACTTGAATCACTAGACTTCGAACCCCTAGAACCTCTCATAGAGGTAGAGATGGTGGCCCTGGAGAGTTGCAGGTATAAGGCTGATAAGCTATCCCTAGCCTGGAGCCCTAAAGGTGTAATCCTAGAAGTCTACTACTACCTAGAACCCGGGGTAAAACCGGGGTTACACATCACCCTAGCCTATGAGTGGAGCTACCTACCGGACGAGCACGCCGTAGTTATAAGTGTAACAGCCCCTAGCATAGCTCAAATCCCACCACTAGAGGATATAGAAAGGGAGGCGGAGAAACTTAGGATCTAGAGGGGAAACCCCCTACCTCCACCATCCATTAAATCTCACAAGTAGAAGCCTCATCTTTCAAGGCAGGGAGCCGTCAGCCTAGCTCACGCGCACCTATTTAGTCGGAGGGAGAGCTCTTGGCGTATACCTGAGTGTCTAAAGCTTAAAGCAATCTACATCAGATAAGCAGGGAGGTTATGGTTGAGAGGATGGTGGGAGCCTTTTAAAGGCGGAGAACGCCATCTACCGGGAAACGGTAGTCTCCGGAGAGGTGGAGCGAGTGGGTGTTCGAAGCTTTATTTTAGAGGGATTTTCATATAAATATATATATCCTCAACCTAACTTCTATAAGTGGGTAGATCTTATGGCCCGCCGCGGTCTTTTTAGGTGGAAGATTGCTGGTTATGTTGCTAGGATTGCTAGTGGCATTGTGGATCCTGGGGAGTTTGATAGTGGGGTTTTAGCTAGGCATGTTGTTGAGGCTATTCGCAGTGTTGGTATGCAGTTGAGGGATGAGAGGAATGGAGTTTTAGTCTGCCCTCTATGCGGGAAGGGTCCTTTCACGCGGAGGGGTTACTTCCTGCATCTTACGAGGTTGCATTATTCTCACTTGATTGATCTTGTTGAGGTTGAGGCCGATAGGATTGCTGGTGTGGCGAGGAACGTTGTATCCTAGCTATACTCCTTCCATCGCTTGTTTCCACTACTAGGAATACGATGTCTTGGGGGGCTTCCACGGTTAGGTCGTACACGTATACTTTTTCATCCTCTATGTTGTGCCATTCTATCTCCTCCTCTCTAAACCTATAGTAGCCTGTTTCACCAGCAGGTTTTAGTGTTCGAGCTCTTACAATCCCCACTCTTTTAAGTTGTACTGGTTTCGGGTATAGGAGTATACCTCCTCTCCTCTTAAACCCCTCTCCTATTATCCTCTTAGAGTTTTGATCCTGGACTTCGACTACCACATAGTCTAGATCCTGGTTTCTAGGCTCTTCCTCTAGGATCCTGGCTACCGCCTCCAAAGGATCTCCATAAACCTGCCTCCCCTCCTCCTCAACCAGTTTTAATACCGATAGTCTTACATCGGCTACGGTTATAGTTTCTCTTGTAAACCTTCTAATCTTGATGTCGGTCGAGGGCATCCTACCCATAGCACCCTTGGTAGTTAGAGGCTAGCGGGGCTAATTTATGTTCAATACACCTACGTGGGATTCTTAACAGAACACATTCTTTAAGTAATCTCCTCACTAGATCATATTGTGGTGGTTGCTTTGAAGAGGAGCCCCACTCTGGAAGTACACCCTATGCTTAGGGAGATTAAGGGTGAGACCGCCTTCACATTCCTAGCTTTAGCACGTAAGCTTATGAGGGAGGGTAGGAGGGTTATAAGCTTTGGGATAGGCCAGCCTGACTATGTGACACCACATCATATAAGGGAGGAGGCTAAGAGAGCTTTAGATGAAGGCTTCACAGGCTATACCGAGACCTCTGGGATACCGGAGCTGAGGGAGGCTATAGCATCCTATCTTAAGGGTAGGTTTGGTGCTGATGTGGATCCAGAGGAGATTATAGTAACTACTGGGGCTAAGACAGCTATATTCATAGCCATAGCTTCATATGTAAGGCCTGGCGATGAGGTCATCGTAGTTGATCCAGGTTACTACGCCTACGCTCAAGTTGTTAAGATATTTGGAGGCACTCCAGTCTACGTGCCCATGGCTTTCGAGCCCGGCTACGGATTTAAACTAGATATAGAGTCTATCGAGAAGGCTGTAACTAGTAGGACTAGGATGGTAGTTATAAACAACCCCAATAACCCCACAGGCTCTGTTTTAAGCCCTGAAGAGTTGGAGGGGCTCTACGACATAATTGTTAGAAACAACCTCATCCTAGTCTCCGACGAGATATACGATAACTTCGTCTACCAGGGGGTTAGGTTTAAGAGCGTCTTAGAACTCGAGGATTGGAGGGACCACGTTTTATATATAAACGGTTTCTCGAAGACGTTCTCCATGACCGGATGGCGCCTAGGCTATCTCGTGGCTAGAAGGGATGTAATACCTTCAATCCTAGACCTAGCTGTTACAGTCTATAGCTGCGCTCCCAGCATAGCCCAAAGGGCTGGTGTAGCGGCTTTAAAGGGCGATTGGGGGCCTGTTAGGGAGATGGTTTCAGAGTTTGAGAGGAGGGCTAGAGTGCTATATAACGTTCTATCAGAGTCTGATTACATTGAGGCCTACATGCCTCAAGGGGCCTTCTACATGTTCCCCAGGGTCTCCAAGTTCCTTAGGAGGGTTGGGATGAGCATAGAGGATCTAGTCTACTACCTATTGTACGAGCACGGGGTCTTAGTGATACCTGGGACCTCGTTCTCAGAGCTCATGGGAGGAGATCATGTTAGGATTAGTTTCGCAACTAAAATGGAGAATGTAGTTGAAGGTTCTAGGATAATAGTTGAGGCGTTGAGGTTAAAGGCCGGTTAAATCATTACATCATGTGGTCTAGCCTCCTCCCTCCCAGCATGAGTTACCCTAGCTAACCTGGCTCTCCAGGCATTCTCTACATCGCGGGCTCCAGCATAACCTAGCGATGCTTTAAGCCCCGCCACCACCTCTGCTAGAACTTCGACTACGCTACCTCTGTAAGGTACCAAGCCTTCAACACCCTCTTCAACACCCTTAGATGGTCTTGAATAACGGTCTAGGGCGAACCTCCTCTCCATAGCCCCCCTACTGCCCATACCCCTATATTGCTTGTACACTTTAGATCCAACTCTAATCTTAACCCCAGGCGTCTCCTCTACTCCAGCGAAAAGCCTACCGCTCATGGCTACAGAGGCTCCTGCCACTAAGGCCTTAGCTATATCCCCTGCATTCTTAAAACCCCCATCTGCTATAATTGGAATTCTACCGTGTAACCCT
>Ga0081519_100026_pt1 | contig 36331 bp, 31 predicted proteins | sample ConSprmetagenome_FD_70987 | JGI IMG/M metagenome (GOLD analysis project Ga0081519, IMG submission 70987) | Hot spring microbial streamer communities from Conch Spring, Yellowstone National Park, USA - C T=80-84 v2 (version 2) | ecosystem: Environmental > Aquatic > Thermal springs > Hot (42-90C) ...
AACCAGCTTACCAAGCGTCCCTTCTCCTCTTTCTATCTTAGCAACGATGTTGTGTAAGCTTTGCGAGGTGGCTCTTAAGTCTTTGGATAAGGCTTTCAGCTCTCTATATAGCTCTTCATCGCTTATCAGCTTCCCAAGAGTTCCCTCGCCTTTTTCAAGCCTTTTAGCTATCTTTTCTAAGGATTGCGAGGTTTTCTTAAGATGATTGTAAAGCTCCTCATCCTTTATAAGCTTCCCAAGAGTTCCTTCCCCTTTTTCGAGCTTTGCCGAAAGTATCTTTAAGTTTTCAGCAGTGGTAGTCAAATCTCTGTATAGTTTTTCGTCGGTTAAAAGTTTACCCAGAGTTCCCTGTCCTTTTTCTACCTTTTCAGCGATGCTTTTTATGCTTGCACTTGCTTCCCGGAAGTTCGCTACCAATGCTTTGAGGTTTTCTTGCCCCTCTTTAGTGCCGAGTAGCTCTTTTAGACCTTCTATCGTCGGTCCTAAGCTTGCAAGAATTTGGTCAAGGTCAACAGGGCTCTCGGTTTTGGCTATCATCCCACCTTCAGGAAGAAACCTTGCAGAGGTGCCAGGTCTTATCTCGATAAATTTATCTCCAAGGACACCAAAGGTCCGAACAACAGCAACCGCGTCCTCCTGAACTTTATACTGTCGGAATATGTTCAGCTCAACCTTAGCCTTTCCCTGAGGTGTAAGCTCGATGTTCCCCACCTTCCCAATCTGCACCCCAGCCATTTCAACCTTTGCTCCACGGATCAATCCTGACACAGAATCAAAGACAGCATAAAGCTTGTAAGTGTTTTTGGGAGTGAAGGCTTCCTGAGCAAGCCTCACCGTAAGAAAAAATAGAGCAACCAACCCAAGAAAAACAAAAATTCCCACTTTGACCTCTGTTTTTCCCCTATCCTTCATGGCCTACCTCCTTTACCCTATCTATTAGGGCAGAATCTAAGAATTTTCTTACAAAAGGATGGTTCGAATTTATTATTTCCTCAGGTGAGCCAATTTGAGCAATTACACCTTCATGTAAAAAGGCGATCTGATCGCCATATTTTAGTGCTAAGGGGACATCATGGCTTATGATTACGCAGGTCAGGTTAAAACGATTTTTCACCTCCATGATAAGATCAAGGATAGACCTCTGCAAGATGGGGTCAAGACCGGTTGTAGGTTCATCAAAGAGGATCACTTGAGGATGAAGGGCAAGGGTCCTCGCTAAGGCTGCCCTTTTTTTCATCCCACCTGAAAGCTCTGATGGATACTTATTCTTAGCTTCCAGTAATCCTACCGCAGATAAAAGTTCATCAACCTTTCTTTCTATCTCCTTTTCAGGTAATTTGGCATGCTCGATCAGAGGGAAAGCCACATTTTCCCCAACGGTCATGGAATCAAAAAGGGCTCCCTCTTGGAAAAGATAGCCTATCTTTTTTCTGACCTCCTGCCACTCCTTTTCGCTAAGCTTAGTAAGGTCCCTGTTTTCAAACCAGATTTCTCCTTCATCAGGGCTTAACAAACCTACAAGATGCTTGAGAAGCACACTTTTTCCAGTTCCACTCTGCCCCATGATAAAGGTAGTCTTCCCTTCGGGTATTACCAGATTAACTCCTCTTAAAACCTGAAAACCGTTAAAGCTTTTCTTTAGATTTTTTATGGTTATCATGTCTCCTCTTTACCTTCCTCATTCCACGCACAAGCAAAGGTTCTCCTAAAAAAATAGGGTCGTAAGAATATAGTCAAAAATAAGTATCCCTACAGAAGAAATAACCACAGCTTCGGTGGTTGCCCTTCCAACCCCTTCGGCACCTCCGCTTGCGTAATAGCCCTTATATCCGCACACAGAAACCAAAAAGGCTCCAAAGAAGATAGACTTACAGATACCAGACATGATGTCTTGTAGCTCAACCATTTCTTCCATCCGAGCCATGAATATACCGTGGTCTATACCAAGTACCATTACTCCCACGACATATCCGCCGGCTATTCCGATTAGGTTTGCCATAGCTGTTAGAAGTGGAACTGTTATAATTCCTGCCCAAAGCCTTGGGGTTATAAGGTATTGAATGGGGTTTACGGCCATCATCTTCAAGGCATCTATCTGTTCTGTGATGCGCATCGAACCAAGCTCTGCGGTGATGGCTGAGCCAGCCCTTGCTACCACCATGATAGCGGTAAGAACCGGTCCAAGTTCTCTTGTTAGCGTAAGGGCTACTACGCCCCCAAGCACGCTCTGCCCACCAAACTTAGCCAAAGCATGATGAACCTGATAAGCTGTAACCATCCCTGAGAAAAGGGCAGTTAAGCTCACTACAAGCCAAGATTTAACCCCTATGAATTCCATGTGTTTGATAAAAAGCCTTAGTCTAAAAGGTCTACTAAAGGTGGCTAAAAAGCTTTGCCAAAAAAAGATGAAGATCCCACCACAATCTCTAAGGAACTTGAGAAAGAGACTTCCTAGATGGTAAAAAGGGTTCATTCTAGGATGGCTCCTCTATCAGCTGAGCTTACCAAGGCTTGATACTTTTTCAACATACCGCTAATTTTTTTCTTCGGAGGCTTCCATCTTTTTCTTCTTTCAGCAAGGACCTCTTCCGATACCTTAAGGTCGATCCTCCTTGCAGGGATATCTATTTCTATGATGTCTCCATCCTCAACCAGAGCAATGGGACCACCTTCTTGAGCCTCGGGAGAAACATGGCCTACGCAGGCACCCCGCGTGCCTCCGCTAAACCTACCATCCGTGACCAGGGCTACAGACTCCGAAAGACCCATGCCAACAATGGCCGAAGTTGGGGAGAGCATTTCTCTCATACCGGGTCCACCCTTTGGACCCTCATACCTTATCACCACCACATCACCGGGGCTTATCTTCCCGTTAAGAATGGCTGAATAGGCTTCCTCCTCGGAATTAAACACCCGTGCCGGACCAGAATGCCTAAGCATCTGAGGGACAACAGCGCTTGTCTTTACTATCGAGCCCTTAGGTGCAAGTGTTCCATAAAGAACCGCGATTCCACCCTCATTATAATAGGGGTCTTCAACCGGTCTTATCACCTCTCTGTTTCTTACCTCAGCTTTTTTGATGATTTCTCCTACAGTCAATCCAGAAACAGTCTTAGCCGAGAGGTCAATCAAGTTAAGTTTGGAAAGTTCCTTCATCACTGCAGGGATACCCCCAGCATGATGTAGGTCTACTACGCTATGCGGGCCAGCAGGGATAAGCTTAGCAAGAACTGGGGTCTTTTTTGATACCTCGTCAAAGTCTTTTAAAGAAAGGTCAACGCCTGCCTCATGCGCTATGGCTAAGAGATGAAGGACAGTGTTTGTTGAGCAACCAAGCGCCATGTCAACCGCTATGGCGTTTAAGAAGGAGTTTTTGTTCACCAACTTCCTTGGAGTTAGATTTTTCTTCACAAGCTCAACAATTCTTTTTCCCGTTTCTTTGGCTAACCTAATTCTATCAGAGTAGACTGCGGGTATGGTTCCGTTCCCGGGTAGGGCAAGACCAAGGGCTTCGCTCAGACAGTTCATAGAGTTTGCGGTAAACATTCCGGCGCAGGACCCACAGGTTGGACAGGCGCAAGCTTCAAGCTCGGAGAGCTCCTCCTCGCTCATTTCTCCCTTTTTTACCTTGCCTATAGCTTCAAAAACCGAGATCAGATTAACCTCTTTGCCTCTATAGTTTCCAGTTAACATTGGTCCGCCGGCGATGATGATGGCTGGAATGTTTAAGCGAAAGGCAGCAATCAACATCCCTGGGGTAATCTTGTCGCAGCTTGTCACTAAGACAAGCCCATCAAAGGCATGAGCCATGGCCATGACCTCGATGGAATCCGCTATCAAGTCCCTGCTTGGAAGAGAATACTTCATGCCTTCATGGTTCATGGCAATCCCGTCGCAGACTCCTATAACGCCGAACTCCACCGGAACCCCTCCCGCAGAAAGCACCCCGGCCTTAACCGCCTCTACAAGGTTTCTTAAATGGATATGACCAGGCACGATCTCGTTGAAGGAATTGGCAATGCCGATCAGAGGCTTCTTCAAATCATCGTCCGAAAATCCAAGAGCCCTAAGAAGAGACCTATGCGGCGACCTCTCAATTCCTTTTTTTATCCTATCGCTCCTCATGATGCCCTCCTCTAATTTGAATAGACCAAATCTATTATATTTATCCTGCCCTTGCTGTCAAGCAAATCTGTATTATCTTAATATAAATCTAAAAGACAAAGGGGGTTAAACATGAAAGAAGCAGTTGAGCAAGCCTTGGCTAAGATAAGACCTATGCTCCAGGCAGACGGTGGAGATGTTGAGCTTGTAGAAGTGACCGAAGATGGTGTGGTAAAGGTTCGTCTAAAGGGAGCCTGCGGTTGCTGCCCGATGTCTCTTATGACTCTAAAGCATGGAATCGAACGCTACTTAAAGAAAGAAGTTCCTGAGATTACTGAAGTAGTCGCAGTTTAGAGGAAAGTTTAGAGGGGAGAAGCCTATGGCTAGGGTTACGGTGGAAGATTGTCTTAAAGTCGTTCCAAGCAGGTTTAAGCTTATTCATCTCGTCATAAAGAGGTTAAAACAGTTAAGGGAAGGGGCTGAACCCCTAGTAAAATCTGACAACAAAGAGATCGTTACCGCGTTAAGAGAAGTTGCTGCAGGGCTCATCACTCCTGAGACTATAGACCGCTACGCCAAGAAGGAAAAGCCTACTTCACCTTATGACATCTCTGAGATCCTTAAACAAAAAAGTCCGAAGTTCTAAAGCTCTATGCAGAATTATAAGGATTATTATGCCATTCTCGGAGTGCCAAGAAATGCGACTCAGGAGGAGATTAAAAGAGCCTATCGCAGGTTAGCCTTAAAGTATCATCCCGACCGGAACCCAGGCAACAAAGAAGCGGAAGAAAAGTTCAAGGAGATCTCCGAAGCTTATCAAGTTCTTTCTGACCCTGAAAAAAGAGCTATCTACGATAGTCAAGGCTTCGCCGGGCTTCGTTCCTATGGTTTCAGAGGCTTCGAAGATATTTCGGATATCTTTAGGACCTTTTCTGACCTTTTTGAAGAGTTTTTTGGCTTTTCTCCCAGGGAGGAACAAAGAAGGAGAGATGGTGCAGACATCTCAACCGAAGTCTGGCTAAACTTTGAAGACCTTTTCACGGGTAAAGAAGTTAAGGTCACCTACAGCAGACACGAAGCCTGCCCTACCTGTGGCGGTGTTGGTTATGATAAGAAAAAGGGAACTAAGGTGTGCTCTGTTTGTGGTGGAAAAGGCATGGTCACGTATGTAGAGGGTTTCTTTAGGCTTTCCTACACCTGTCCAGACTGCCGAGGGCGAGGATTTGAGTATATTGAACCCTGCCCTACCTGCCGTGGTAAGGGACTTATTTTAGCTGAAAGGGAGGTCAAAGTAGAAATTCCTCCTGGAGTTGAAGACGGCACCATCTTTAGGGTTCCAGGAGAGGGTGAGGCTGGGCTTTATGGTGGAAGACCTGGTGACCTTTATGTTAGGGTTCGCGTTAAACCCCATCCTTTCCTTTACCGGAAGGGACAAGATGTTTACTTAAACCTCAGGGTTCCCTTAATCTCAGCCCTCCTTGAAGAGGAAATCACTATTCCCTATGTTAACGAGGAGTTAAAGATTAGGATACCCAAAGGAGTTCAACCAGGTGAAGAGATAGTCATCAAAGGGAAAGGTTTACCAAGTAAGGATGGTAGGCACCGGGGAGACCTGATCGTTGTTCTTGAAATAGAGCTTCCGAAAAAGATTTCCCCAAAGGCTAAAGAACTCCTCAAGCAATTAGCTAAGGAAGAGGGTTGGGACGGTGAGGCAAAGCCTAGAATTATTAATCCAACCTCTCAAGAAGAAGAGATAAAGGGCAAGAGAAAAGGTAGTTTCTGGGAAAGATTAAGGTTTCGTTAAGGAGAGGCATCAACCTTGGCTGAGTTCACCCACCTCAAACCCAACGGCTCCCTCCACATGATAGATGTTTCCGCTAAGAATTGGACAGAAAGAAAAGCTATAGCCAAGGCAAACGTGGTGTTTCCTCCGGAAATCTATCCTAAGGTTTTAGCTCAAGATCTTCCTAAAGGGGATTTTTTGGCCTGTGCCAGAGTGGCAGGCATCTTAGCGGCTAAAAAGACTTCGGAGCTTATTCCCCTATGTCATCCCTTACCCATAACTCAGGTCCAGATTGACTTTAAGTTTCTTCCAGAAAGCTATGCCTTAGAAATCACTGCTGAGGTAAAGACGGTTGCCCAAACCGGGGTAGAGATGGAAGCCTTGACCGCTGTCACGATATCAGCTCTTACGGTTTACGACATGTGTAAAGCCTTGCACAAAGGGATAAGAATAGAAAACATCCGCCTCGTATACAAAAGTGGTGGGAAAAGCGGTGAAGTTGTGTTAGAGGAAACAAGCTAGAAGAGGAGGGGGTATGGACAAGGAGAAACTCCAGTTCTTCAAGGATATTCTTTTGAAAAGGCGGGAGGAGATACTGCGGGATGTTCAATCTACGAGAAAGGAGCTTGAAGAGGCGGCAGAAAATCTTCCTGATGCTATAGACCTTGCGGAAAGGGAATCAAGGCTTGCATTTGAGCTGAGGATTAGGGATAGAGAGCAGAAGCTTTTAAAGAAAATAGAAAAAGCCTTAAAAAAGATAGAAGAGGGGACCTACGGCATCTGTGAAGCCTGTGGGGCGGAGATAGATGAAAAAAGACTTATGGCTCGTCCAGAAGCCACTCTTTGCATCGATTGCAAAAGGGCGCAGGAGCGGTTGGAGCGCATCAAAGGTGAATGAAGTTTATTCAAGTCCTCTCGGCAAGGCAAAACAACCTTAAAGGCTTTGACCTATATCTTCCCTTCTATCATCTTATCGTTGTTACCGGTGTTTCCGGAGCTGGCAAATCTAGCTTAGTCTTTGATACCCTCTACGCCGAAGGGCAAAGAAGGTATCTTGAGACCTTTTCTTCCTATGTTCGGCAATTCCTTGAAAGGCTACCAAGACCTCGGGTTAAAGAAATCCTAAACATCCCCCCAGCCCTAGCCTTCCCTCAGGGAAACTTTATCCGCACCTCCCGTTCAACGGTAGGAACCCTTACCGAAGTTAGCAACTTCGTAAAAATGCTCTTCTATCATGCTGGGAAACCCTTCTGTCCTATCTGCCAAAGAGAAGTTTTGCCAAGTAATCCAAGTTTGATCGCCGAAGATGTATTAAAGAGCTTTCCTGGACAAAGGGTCTTGGTGCTCGCACCTCTTAAGAAAGAAACCTCAGCAGAATACCTAAAACAAGGACTTCTGGCTGAGGGGTTTTCTCGAGTGTTTATCTCCGGACGAGTTTGTGAACTTGAAGAGGTTGAGAGCCTGCCGGAAGAGTTTGAGGTGGTACTCCATAGGCTTATCGTCCGGGAGGAGACAAAATCAGAGCTCATTTCTTCTCTTGAGCTTGCCTTTAAGCTTTCAGACAAGGTAAGAATAAGAACTGTCTACGGAGAGGAGAAGGCTTACGCATTAAAAGAGGAATGTCCTACTTGTGGGTATGTCTTCCCCAAGAAGACACCTGCCCTATTCTCCTTCAACACCGCTCAGGGTGCCTGCCCGGAGTGTAAAGGTTTTGGGAGCCTTCTTATCGTTGACCTTGAAGCTTTGGTCAAGGAACCCCAGAAGTCTTTAGCCAAGGGAGCCATCCCTCTCCTTGATTTTCCAGCCATGACCGAGGTAAAGCTTGACCTATTTTCCTACCTACAAGAAAAAGGAATACCTATTGACATCCCTTTTTCTCAGTATCCTGAAGAGGTTAAGAGGCTTATCTTTGAAGGGGAGGGAAAATGGTATGGGTTTAAGGAGGTTGTGGATTGGCTATATGCTCATCGGTATAAGCCCCACTTTCGCATACTTTTAGCCAAGCTAAGAAGAGAAGTCACCTGCCCAACCTGTAAAGGCACAAGGTTTAATCCTCAGGCTCTTCTTTTTCGGATAAAAGGGCTTTCTGTGGCTGATTTCTACCGTCTGGAAATTAAAGACCTTATTTCATTTCTTGAAAGCTTTGTCCAAGATGACTTGCCCTACGCTGAAGAAAGGTTGACAAGGGAGGTTTTAAGGCGGATCAAGTATCTACAAGAGGTGGGTTTAGACTATCTAACCCTTGGAAGGGCAAGCAAAACCTTATCTGGAGGAGAGGTCTCTCGCTGTCTTTTGACAAGAGCCTTGTCCTCAGACCTTGCAGAAACGCTCTACTTAATCGATGAGCCAACGACGGGGCTTCATCCCCTTGATACCTCCCGGGTGCTTGGCTTCATGAAAAAGCTTGCCCAAAGGTCAAACACTGTGGTTGTGGTTGAGCACGACCCGGAGGTGATCCTGTCTGCCGACTTTCTTGTTGAGCTTGGACCGGAAGGTGGAGAAGCGGGCGGATATTTACTCCATGCTGGAGAGCCAAAAAAGATTTTGGAGCTTGAAACCCCTACAGGAGTTGCGCTAAGAAAGCTTTCTGAAAAAAGGAGTTTACCACCAAAAAAGCGAGATACTTCTATTAATGGCACAAGATACCTCATCTTTAAGGAATGTCGAGCTCAAAACTTAAAGGGCTTTGACCTACAGGTTCCCCTCTCGGGCATAACAGTGATAGTAGGTGTGTCGGGCTCGGGGAAATCTACGCTTCTTGAAGAGGTGGTGGCAAAAGCGCTCTTTGAAGCAAAAGAAGGAAGAAGACCGTCTAACTGTAAAGAGGTAGTGGGATTAGATAAGCTTGGTCATTCTTGGAATGTTCACTTTCTAACTCAAGAGAGCTTAGCAAGGTCTCCACGAGCGGTTGTTGCAACCTACATTGACATCTATCCCTATATTAGGAAACTCCTTGCCAGCACTGAGACTGCAAAATCTCTTGGCTTCACTGAAGGACATTTTTCCTTCAACTCTCCTTCTGCTCAGTGTCCAAAATGTCGAGGGCTTGGGTATGAGGTGGTTGAGCTTCAGTTTTTATCAGACCTTGTCATACCCTGCGAGGTCTGCCAAGGTAAGAGGTTTAGAGAGGAAATTCTTGAGGTTAGATGGAGGGATAAGAACATCGCTGAGATCCTTGAGCTTACCGTCCAGTCAGCTTTGGAGTTCTTTGGGGGACATCGGGAGATTAGGCGAGCCCTTGAGGTACTTGACCGGCTTGGTCTTTCCTATCTCAAGCTTGGGCAACCCCTTTCTACTTTATCAGGCGGTGAGGCTCAACGCCTAAGACTTGGCGAGCTTCTGATCAAGGTTAACTCTGGGAAGGACTTTATCCTCCTTGATGAACCAACCGTTGGGCTTCACCTTCAGGATGTAAAGCATCTTATCCAAACCCTTGAGCTTCTAAAGGAAGAAGGACATACCATCATCATCGTTGAGCACCATCCTGAGCTCATGCTCTGCGCAGACCACATCGTGGAGCTTGGTCCTGAAGGAGGAGAAAAGGGAGGCTATCTTTTGTATCAGGGGGATTTGAAGGGTCTCCTAAAAGCTAATACTCCAACATCAAAGGCTCTAAAGGAATATCTGTTTCCTCACCGTTTTACTAACTTGAAAGAAGCTAAGCCCGTTCTTTCTGAGCAAAGCCGAGAGGAGAAGGTCATCTCTCTTCGGGGCGTTAAGCATCACAATCTAAAAAACCTTGACCTTGACCTTCCACGGGAAAAGCTGATCATCGTAACAGGGGTTTCTGGCTCAGGAAAATCTACCTTAGCTTTTGATGTAATTTTTTCTGAGGGGCAGAGGCGCTTTCTTGAGACCCTACCCGGCTACTTTAGGCAGTTTATCAAGGTGCATGAAGAGCCAAACGTAGACCTTATAACTGGGCTTCCTCCCACAGTTGCCCTTGAACAAAGGTCTGGAGAGCTCTCTCCGCGCTCAACGGTGGGCACGCTAACTGAAATCCTTCCCTATTTAAGGCTCCTTTATAGCCGAGTGAGCAAAGCCTTCTGTTCATCCTGCGGAAAACTCATCGAACCAAAGACCGAAGAAGAGCTCCTTAGCCTGGCAGAAAGTTTATACTTTAAGCACTCAGGCAAAGAGATAAAAGTTCTTGCTAACCTCGTTCGGCATCGAAAAGGTCATTTTCGTTCCCTTTTTGAACGTTATCTCAAAAGGGGTTATCATTCCTTCAGGGTTGACGGGGAATACATTGAAATTCCACCCCTACGGGAGCTCTCTCGTTATAGGGAGCATACTATAGAGTTAAACCTTGGAAGCCCAATGAATAAGGAGCATTTCCTTTCCCTTGTTGAGCTTGCCCTAAAGGAGGGTAAGGGAGAAGCCATCTTGGACCTTAGGGAAAGCGAGTTTTATCTCTCAACGAAGAGGACTTGTCTAAATTGTGGAGTTAGTTTGCCTCAGCCAAGCCCCCTTCTTTTTGCCTTCAATACTAAGGTTGGTGCCTGCCCAACCTGCGAAGGTTTAGGAAGGATTGAGGAAGAAGTATGCCCTGCCTGCCAAGGCTCAAGGCTAAGAGATGAGGTCCGGGCTTTTAAGATTAACGGTCTTTCCTTGCCAGAGCTTTGCGACCTCACCATCGATAAAGCTTTAGATTTTATAGAAAGCTTAGAGTTTGAAGGGAGGGAAAAGAAAATTGCGGAAGAGCTTGTGACCGAGATCAGAAGCAGGCTGAGATGCCTTATTGACCTTGGCTTATCCTACCTAACCCTCTCCCGATCAGCTGATACCCTGTCTTCTGGCGAGGCAAAAAGGGTAAGGATTTCAGCAGAAGTAGGGAGCAATCTCACAGGAGTTGCCTACATCTTAGATGAGCCAACCATAGGGCTTCATCCAAGGGATACCGCAAAGCTGATAGAAAAACTAAAAGAGCTCTGTCGTAAGGGGAATACCCTTATCGTGGTAGAGCACGATGAGGAGACAATATTGGCTGGCGATTTTATCGTTGACCTTGGACCCGGCGGAGGAAAAAAGGGAGGAGAATTGCTCTTTGCTGGATCAAAGGAGGATTTTCTTAAGTCTAATTCACTTACCGCAAGGGCTTTAAAAGACCTTTCGCGAAAGCAGATCTTTAGTCTAAGAAGGACGCCCAAGAAGTTTCTTCGTTTAAAGAAGGCAAAGCTTAGAAACCTTAAAGGGTTTGATGTAAAGATACCGCTTGGGGTACTTGTTGCCGTGGTTGGCGTTTCTGGCTCCGGAAAGTCTACCCTCATTTGCGAAGCCCTCTATCAAAGCTTGCAAAATCTTTTGAGTAAGAAAAAAGAGCTTTTTGGTTTAGAAGACATTGAAGGCTGGGAGGAGCTTTCTTCCGTCTATCTTGTTGACCATTCACCCATTGGGAACACTCCTCGCTCTATTCCCGCAACTTATATCAATGTTTTTACTGAGATAAGGCGTGCGTTTGCGAACACCCTTTTAGCAAAGCAGTTGGGCTACGATGAGGGAAGGTTTTCCTTCAATAACGAGGAGGGGCAGTGTCCTCATTGCCGAGGACATGGGGTAATAAAGGTTGAGATACCCTTTTTACCTACCCTTTATCAAACCTGTGAATACTGTCAGGGCAAGCGCTACAATCAAGAGACCTTAAAAGTAAAGCTTAAGGGGAAAAGCATAGCGGATGTGCTTGAGATGGATTTTGCATCCGCTTTGGAGTTCTTTGAAAACTACTCCGCGATCAAGCGGAGGCTTGAGCTTGTCTGCCAGATAGGGCTTGATTATCTTCTTTTAGGACAGCCAAGTCCTACCCTTTCAGGGGGTGAAGCTCAACGGATAAAGCTTGCTAAGGAGCTTGGAAAAAGTCATTCAAAGCCCGTCCTTTACATCCTTGATGAGCCAACGACAGGTCTTCACATCCTCGATGTTGAAAAGCTTGCTTCTGTTTTACAGGGTCTTGTGTCAAAGGGTCATACGGTTGTCTTCATTGAACACAACCCAGAGCTCATCAAGCATGCCGATTGGGTGATAGAGCTTGGTCCAGAAGGAGGAGATAAAGGAGGGGAGCTACTCTTTTCCGGTCCGATAGATGAATTCTTGGAGCAGGACACCGAGACAGCAAAGGTGTTGCGGGAGTATGTTAAACATTGAACCGAAAATAGATGATATCACCGTCTTGGACCACATAGTCCCTTCCTTCAAGCCTAACTAAGCCCAAATCCCTTGCCTGCTGAAAATTTTTGACCTTTTGATAATCATCGTAAGAGATGACCTCAGCGCAGATAAAACCTCTTTCCATGTCAGAGTGGATTTCCCCTGCTGCTTGAGGAGCTTTGGTCCCCTTCTTTATAAGCCAAGCTCGGGCTTCCTTTGGATTGGCTGTAAAAAAAGTGATAAGGTCTAATAGCTTTGCCCCCTCTCTTATCAATTTATTTAGACCTGGCTCTTCTATTCCAAGGACTTTAAGAAAATCTTCTCTTTCTTCCTCTGGAATCTCAACAAGCTCAGCCTCAACTTTAGCGCAGACCTCCACAACCGGAATCACCTCACGCTCTGCCTTCTCTTTGAGAGCCTTAACCAAAGGGTTTGATTTTTCGGCTAAATCCTTTTCGCTAACATTGGCTACATATATGACAGGCTTTATAGTGAGCAAACAAAGAGTCTTCTGCAGATAAACTTTTTCCTCTTCGGCAAAATAATCAAGCACCAACCGAAGAGGCTTAAAATCTTCAAGAAAGGCTTCTGCCTTGTTTAGAGTATCAAGCTCAGCTTTTGCTGATTTATTGGATTTAGCTAATCTTTCCACCCTTTCCTTTCTTCGTTTTATGCTTTCAAGGTCAGCAAGGATTAGCTCGAGGTCAAGGATCTCGGCGTCTCTCACCGGGTCAACCGTTCCCTCAACATGAATGACCTCTTCATCGAGAAAGCATCTTAAGACATAGACTATGGCTGGCACCTCCCGAATATGAGCCAAAAACTGGTTCCCAAGACCTGCTCCTTTGCTTGCCCCTTTTACCAATCCAGGAATATCTACGAATTCAATCGTTGCCGGCGTAACCTCTTTTGAGCTCTCTTTTCTTGCTATTTCTTGAAGCCTTTTGTCAGGGATGGCAACCTTCCCAATGTTTGGCTCAATGGTGCAAAAAGGATAGTTTGCCACCTCAGCCTTAGCTTTCTTTATGAGAGCATTAAATAGGGTTGATTTTCCAACGTTTGGCAATCCTACAAGCCCTACCCTAAACTTCATCCCTAGAACTCTTTCCCTTTATATAAAAAAGACCAATATAATCTGGTAACGTTAAATGTGGAGCCTTCATAATCATTTCTTGAAAGATATTAATCAAAGTTTCTAATAAATCTTTAGGTATAATTATATTAAAAAATCAAACTTTAAAAATTCATCAGTTTAGCTAAACTTTTTACCACCTCATCTGGGGTTATGCTTTTAAGACAGCGGTAGTCTTTAAGCTTACAGGTTCTGCGAAAACATGGGGAGCAAGGAAAATCCTTCTTAAGAACGATGGCTCTTAGGTTTTTAGGTCCTGTGAGCTCTGGAGAGGTGGAGCCAAAGATGGCAACCTGAGGGACTTTTAAGGCCGCTCCAAGGTGCATAAGCCCAGAATCGTTTGATACCAAAGCTTTAGCTCCAAGAAAGAGTCCAGGCAGGTCCTCGAGCAAGGTCTTACCGCAGAGGTTATATCCTCTTTTTATCCCCGAGATAATAAACTCTCCATCTGAAAACTCTGCCCTACTCCCTACGACCAAAACAGATATTCCCTGAAAAGAAAGCTCTTTAGCTACCTCTTTAAAATACTCTAAGGGCCACTTTTTTGCAGGACCATAAGCTGCTCCAGGCGCAAAAACTACATAGGGTGTGTTCTCATCAAGCTTTAATTCCTTCAACACTTTTTTAGCCCTTGCCAGCAAGCTTTCGTTGACTGGAAAATAAAGGTCTCTGCTGACTATCGGTATCCCTTGGACTTCTAAAAGATAAAGATAGTAATCTATTTGATGAATGGGCTTTTTCGGCTTATCTATAGCCTTGGTTAGAAGAAGGTCCCTCAAGTCTCCTCTATAACCAATTCGTTCTTTCACTCGAGCCAAAAAAAAGATAAAAGCCGAGGAAAAGGAGTTGGTTAAGAGTAAACCCTGCGTAAGCTTTTCCTTGTCTATAAGCTCCCGCAGAATTTTAATATTTTTAAAGAAATCTGTTGGGTCGTAAGGGATAGACACAGTGTTAGGAAAATGAGAAAAGAGGTTTATAAAATTTTTATGTCCGAAAAGATACACCTTTCCTAACTGGGATAAGTTGTAGTAAACGGGAGTTGCCATCAAGGCGTCTCCAAGCCAGTTAGGCGTTCGCACAAGCATAAAAAATCCGCTTCACTATTAGGGTTGCGTAAGAGCCTTTTTCTATAAAAAAGAAAAGCTTGATTTCTCTTTCTCCCACTCTTTCAAAACGGAGCTCCTGAGGAAACACCACAGCTGGTCTCGGATAGCTTTTAAAGATAAGCCCTTTGACAAGGCTCCTAAGCTCTTTAAGCTCTTTTAAGCCCTCGGCTGAAAGCACATCCTTATAGGCAGCTTGAACAAATGGTTCGTTTTTTTCAAGGTTTAGCTTTGGTGCTGGAAGAGGTATCTTTAGCCTTCTTAACTTTTCCTGCTTTTCCTCATCAAGGCTCCTATAAAAGTAAAGCTCTCCTAAGGTATAAGGAACTTTAAAATCTACAGCCGAAAGTCTTTCTAAAACCCTTTTCAACACCTCATTCCAAAGGTAGCTTTGGTAAGCGTTTCCTAAAAAGAAGAGATACTCTTTGTCCATAAGTTGCAAAGCCCTTTTAAAGGTTCTTTTACTTGGCTGATGAAGGGTTAGAAAGGTCAAAAGGTCCTTTTCCCATTTTAGCCTTGCTAAAGGAAGGCAGTTTTCCCATTTTCGCCAGTTTTTCTTTAGGCATTCCCTAAATCTTTTGCTTTCTTGAATTTCATCAGGGCTTGCGGTAACCATAGCTAAGTAAAGTGCCCTTTCATAGTCGCCCTTGATGATGTATTTTGCGGCAAACTCAGGTTTTTTTGCCCCTTTAACTGAACCAAACCTTTGTTCATCAAAGTAGTTTGGGACGCCGTATTTTCTTACTCGCTCAACCTCCTCCTCTAAGGCTTTATCGCTAACCTCAACATCCCTCACCGTGATTTCAAACCTATTTCCAAGGAGCTTACTTTGGTCCATGGGTTTTGAAGTTTGTCCAAGGTAAATTAGCTCAAAGCGGTCAAACTTTAAATCTTTCTTAGGTCCTTGGTAGATGGTTATGTATTGATGAGCCACAGCTCTTTTATCCTTCAGCCCCCCATAGCCAACCTTGCTTAACGGAATGTGCAGATGTTTGGCAAGCCTCCCCAAGGCTTCCCAGGTAGTTATGTTGGTTTTTTTAAGAAGGTAGAGAGCAAAGTCCCCTTTAGCTTCAGGAGAAATGTCTGCTACTTCAGAGACGACAAAATCTTCAGGCTTGGTTTTAATCTTCATACTAGGCTATTTCATAAATTTATTTGAGAAGACAAAAAGGACTTGGCGTCTCATAGAGAGATTCCCCTTACCTTAGTTCGGGATGGCATTCGAGGACCAAATCATGCTTGACAAATCTCATAAGGTGCTTACTATAATCTAAGAAAAGAAAAATTAAAGTTGAGGTGAGTTATGCCGATTAATAGCATAAAGAACAACCCTGAGGTGATGTATATGAAAATAAACGACATAACAACAGTTAATCCTCAAGAATTAAAGCAGAGAGAAGTTAGGAGAAAAGAAAATCCTGCTCCTTTAGCTCAAGGAGCACCGGTGCAGAGGCAAGAAGCCCCTCAGAGGGTTTCAGACCAAGTTTCTCTAACCACGAAGAGGCTTGTTGAGGAGGCAAGGGCAAAAGCTAAATCCATGCCTGAGGTTAGAGAAAACAAGGTAGCTGAACTTAAAGCCCAGATTGAGAGCGGAACCTATCAGGTTTCTAACAGAGCCATTGCTCGGGCCATGGTTGGAACCCTTCTTTCCGAGATGGCTTAAGCTTCTTTTATCTTAGCGATGATCTTTGTCGTTGAAATATCATAAGTAAAAGGGATCCTTTCTACTTTTCCACCATAGCTTTTCACAAAGCTTGCCCCAACGATTTTGTCCTCTTCCCAATCTGCACCCTTAACTAAGACATCCGGTCTAATCATCTTTATCAGTTCCTCTGGGGTTTCCTCATCAAAGATAACCACATAATCTACGCAAGAGAGGCTTGCTAAAACTTTGGCTCTTTGCTCTTGAGGATTGATAGGACGGGTTTCGCCCTTTATCTTCTTGACTGAGGTATCGCTGTTTAAGCCAACAATAAGCAGGTCGCCAAGAGCCCTTGCCTTCTGCAGGTACTCTACATGTCCAGCATGCAGGATATCAAAACAACCGTTCGTAAAAACCACTTTTTCTCCGTGGCTTCTTCTTTTTTCAATAATGGACAGAATGCTCTCTAACGGTAAAATCTTCTGAGGTTCTTGAAACACAACCCTTCTCGGATAGGGAAGCTTAGGCTCAAAAGAAGAAAAGTCAAGAGTTATAACATCTATATCCTCCTTAAGCTCAACGATGATGCTTCCATCATGAGAGATAGCTTTTGTTGACCCGCAAAGCGGGGTTCCGAAGGCGCTCCCTATGGCGTTTACTCCGAGGACAAGGGTTTGGTTCTCTATGGCTCTTGCAGGAAGGAGAGTGTCCCAATGTGTCTTCCGAGCTTTTGGCCACTGGGCAATAAAGATCAGGGCATCCACCCCTTGCAGGGCAAACTTCCTTATCAACTCCGTTGAACGAAGCTCAAAGCAGATGAACACATAAAAACTAGCAAAGCCTACAGAAAATGCCTCCCTTTTTATCCCCTGGCTAAAGCCTGCGGTATCGTCAAGGTTTGGAAAGAGGGAAGTCTTTTCGGCAACAACTCTAAAATTTCCATCCCTAAAAAGAAGAGCAGAATTGTAAAGCTTTCCCTCCCGAAGATAGGGGGCACCAAGGAGAAAGTTTTTGTCCCTGGCGTATTCTTTTAAGACCTGAAGTGCGCCAAAATACTCTTCCGACTTAACCAACTCTATCAGTTTTTCTCTATAGCCTGTTAAGGCAAGCTCAGGGAAGATGTAAAGGTCTGCAGAAAGGCTCCGCAGGATTGAACAAATTTCTTCTAAATTTTTTTCCAAGGTATCATGAATTTTAGTTTGGCAAAGGGCTATCTTCATCGGTCAGGGCTTTCTCTTTAAGCTCTGGCCAAGACTAAGGCTACGACCTCTTTTGCTCCGGCTTTTTTTAAAGCTTTAGCGCATTCTCTTAAAGTAGCCCCAGTTGTCATAACATCATCAAAGAGCAAAACCCTTAACCCCTCGACGTTCCCTTCAACGCTAAAGGCAGATTTTACATTTTCTAAGCGTTCTTTTCGGCTAAGCTCGGTCTGCGGGCGAGTGTGTTTAATCCTTCTTAATGGGTTTGGCTTTGGACGCTTTCCAAGGTAGCCCCAAAGCATAAGCTCAGCTTGATTGTAGCCCCTTTCTCTTAGCCTTTCAACTGAGAGAGGCACGGCGCAGGCTAAATCAAAATCAAAAGACAAGCTTGGTAACACAAGCCTTAGGAGCCTTCCGAGCTTGTAGGCAAGAACAAAGTCCCCCCTAAACTTTGCCTTCTCAATAAGCTGAGAGATAGGCTCGGCATACCGAAAACCTAAGAATACCCGGTCTAAATAGACCTTCTCAGCTTCGCAGAATTTACAACCAAAAAGCTCCCTTTCTTCAAGCCAAGAAGGGAGCTCCTCCGAAAAGAGCTCTCCACATCTTCGGCAATACATCCTTACTCTTTTTAGTCCTTTTCGGCATTCGGCACAGAAAAGACTTTCTTCAGGTTTTAAAGGATTTCCACAGGAATGACAAAGCTCCGGGAAGAAGAAGGAAAGGACCTTAAGAGCTAAGTTCACCCTTTAGCTTCACTATCTCCAGAACAAGCCTTGCCGAGTTGATGAGGTCTCTTTTTCGTATAAACTCCTCTTTGGTGTGAACCTTTTGCATGCCTACACCAAGAATGAGACAGCGCTTGCCGTTGGCGTTAAAAACATTAGCGTCAGAACCTCCTTCTTTCTTCTTAAAGGTTATAGAGAGCCCAATCCTTTCTCCTGCTTTTTTAACAAGCTGACACAAAGGGTCATCTTCAGGGATGTGAAAGCCTTGAAAAACCTTCTCAAACTTAAGGTCATACTTAGGTAGCCCATCCTCAGACTTTGGAAGGTTGGCAAAGATGTCCTTGACTGTGTTTTCAATCTTCCTTTTTAGCTCTTCTATCTTTTCTTCGCTATGGCTACGGAATTCCCCTAAAGCTTCAGCAAACTCAGGAACGATGTTAACCGCTGTCCCACCTTGGATCTTTCCGATGTTGGCTGTGGTCTCATGGTCTATCCTACCCGTTGGTAAACTGCTAAGGATTAAGGCAAGGATCCTTATAGCGTTTATGCCCTTTTCGGGTTCAAGCCCAGCATGGGCTGATTTTCCCTTCACTACAAGCCTATATTGGTAGGAAGAGGGGGCTTGATTTATTACTTCCTCTGGATTTTCAGAATCTAAAACAAAACCTTCATCAGCTGACATTAAATTATAATCAAGGTATTTAGCACCAAGAAGCCCAACTTCTTCAGAGGTAGTAAAGATAAGCTCTATAGGAGGATAGGGAAATTTGTTTTCTGCAAGGACTCTACCAAGCTCAATAAGGATAGCAATTCCGGCCTTATCGTCTGCTGTAAGAACGGTTTTTCCAGCGCTTCTTATAACACCATCCTCTTCGACATACTCCACGCCTTCACAAGGAGGCACGCTATCAAGATGGGCACAGAAAAATATGGGCTTTGCTGGGATGGTCCCCGGAATATGAACAATAAGGTTCCCTACATTTGAGCCGGTATGTTCTCCAGACCGGTCAAAGAAACAACGGTAGCCTAATGCAGAAAATAGGTCTGAAAGATAGTAGGCAAGACTAGCTTCCTTTCCAGAAGGATTATCTATACTGAGCAGGGTCTTAAACTCTAAGATTAAGCGTTCTGGGTCGATCACTCTTTAATACCTGATAGAAAAGTCAAAAAACTCTCCTCTGTAGGGTTCTTCTTCTACTTCAACTTTGTCTACTCGAGCTAAAGGCGGACCCTTTTTACACCACTCAACCATCTGCTCAACCTTATCCTTATCCCCTTCAAAGAGGGCTTCAACCCTTCCATCAGGAAGGTTCCTAACCCAACCGTTGACTCCAAGACGTTTTGCCATCTCCTTAGTGTGAGCTCTATAGGCAACTCCCTGAACTATTCCTGAAATCAAAACCCTAACTCTTTTTTTCTCCATACTTTATAATATAAATACTCACCCTTAAAAATAAGTCAAGAGCTTTCCGGGGCTGTGGGAAAAACTCTCACCCTGTTGTGGCAAGCGTAGCGAGGCATCCCTCATTTCTTTCAGGACATCGTCTCACAAAAAGATCCCACGCCTTACGGCTTAGGCTGGCATCAAGAGCTAGAACTCCCTTACTTTAAAACAGCTCCTTACCCTTTCTCTTGACTATTTATCTTGACCAACAACTAATAAAAATTTAAGATTGTTTAATCATGAACCAAAACATAAAAGAGCTTTTCTATCTTCCAAACCTTGTTTCCCTTAGTCGGTTAATCCTTTCTTTTATTATACCCATACTCTGGGTGAACCAAACCTCCTCAGACATCATCTACACTCTGATTGTTTTTGGTGCCCTATCTGATACTTTAGACGGAAACCTGGCAAGGCTTTTAAATCAACGCTCAAACCTGGGCAAAATCTTAGACCCTCTTGCAGACAAATGCTTCATAAACATGCTTTTTTTTCTTTTTTATTATGAAAAAGTCATCCCTCTAAGCTTTTTTATGGTTATACTGGTAAGAGACCTTTTAATACTCATAGGAGGCCTCTACCTTGTCTTCTTGACCAAGGGTAGAGTTATTCCTTCGCCCTCCATCCTTGGTAAAGCAACAACCGTTTTCCAGCTTATAACCCTTATGATTCTTTTTATGCATTACTTCCTTTCTTCTCTTCCAGATCTTTTCCTAAGCCTTGTCATCAACCTAACCATCCTTTTAACCCTTGCCTCCGGATTACACTACATTCTTAGCTTTCGAAGAATGCTTTCTCATGTTTAAAAAATTAGCCAAATGGTTAATTATATTCAGTCTTCTAGCCCTCTTCGTTTATACTTTTATCCATCCTTTGCTCATACCGATTGACCATCTTAAAAAGGAGTTCCCGAAAGAGACCGCTATGATGAAATCCCGAAGAGAACAGTTTGAAAGGGAAGGGAAACCCTTTATCTTAAGATACCATCCCGTTACTTTAAGCAAGATTTCTCCCTACTTGGTGAAGGCAGTCCTCATAGCCGAGGATGATAAATTCTATCGTCATGAGGGGTTTGATTGGGATGCCCTTCAAAAGGCTTTGGAAAAAAACTTAAAGGAAAGAAAAATAAAGTATGGCGGTAGCACCATATCTCAACAGCTCGCTAAGAACCTTTTTCTCTCACCCTCTAAAAATCCTATAAGAAAGATAAGAGAAGCCATTCTGACCGTTCGTTTAGAAAAGGCTCTTGGCAAAAGGCGGATCCTTGAGTTATACCTAAACATTGCCGAGTGGGGTCCTGGGGTGTTTGGAGCTGAAGCAGCAAGTAGATACTACTTTGGAAAGAGCGCCTTAGCCCTATCTCCCTTTGAGGCTGTTCGCTTAGCCGCAGTCCTTCCCAATCCTTTAAAATACAACCCCTTAAGCCATGAGCCTTTCGTAGAAAAAAGAAGTCGACTCCTTTTGACTCTCCTTAAAAAACGGGGAATTTTAAAGGAGGAGCTAAATGAGCTAAAACAGGACTTGCTAAAGGATGAGTTTAAAGAGGAGGTAAAAGAAGAAACAGAAGATAAAGCTACGGTAATAGCTCCTGAAAAAGAAAGCGAAGAAGCACCATCTAAAGAGGACTCCCCCGGCGAGGAAGGAAAGACCGTCTTCCAAAGGACAACCCTTTACCTAAATCACTACCTCAATGAGTTGAGGTATATTCTTTTTACAAGCTCTCTATCTACTTTTACGGGTGCTTGGGAAAGCAATTGGCTTAGAAGGGGTGTGCTCATGGCAAGGTCTGTCAATCTTTCAACATGACTTTCATCAAAGCCTACATCAACAAGCCTTTCTTTTATCCCCATATCCTTAAGCCAATCTTTTATTCCACAGGCTAATTTTTCTGCTTCTCCAGGCACACCTTTAAGCCCAGGGACAATAGGCTCGTAAATCTCGGCGAGTATCTCAGGAACTGCCGGATAAATCTCCTTTACCACCGCGGGAAGGAGTATGCCAAGCCCTAATCCATGAGGAAGGTTTGGATTTAGTGCGCTAAGAGGATGCTCAAGGACATGCGTCAAATGGGTGTAGCTATAGTCTATAGCTAAACCGGCAAGCATTGAGGCGTAAAGAAGATAATACCTTGCGTTCAGGTCGTTAGGATGGCTCAATGCCTGGGGTAAGTAGTGGGCGATAAGCCTTACCGTTTCCTTAGCTAAAAGGATGGTATAGGGGTTCCTCGCTAAAGTCGTTGAAGCTTCGTTCACATGGTTTAGGGCATCAATCGTGGTGTAGAGTGTTTGGTTGTAAGGAAGGGTAAGGGTAAGCTCTGGGTCATCAATAGAAAAGAGAGGATAGATTATTTCATAACCGATGCCAGGTTTATACCCCTTGGAAAGGATGGAAGCAACAGCGTATCTATCAACCTCGGTTCCTGTCCCGTGGGTTGTGTTTATGGCGATGACAGGCTTTGCTTTTGAGGGGACAAACTTTCCTTCAAAGAGCTCTTCTCCAGTCCTTCCTTCATGCTCAAGAAGGATGGCTACAGCCTTTGCGCTATCGATGGGGCTTCCACCCCCTATTCCTATTACCGCTTGAGCCGAAAATTCCCTCCCTAGCTTCGTTGCCTCATCAAGCTCTTCAACCGTTGGATTAGGAGTTATCTTGTCATAATGGGAATAATCAATCCCCGCTTCCTTAAGATACTTAACCACCACATCCCAGGCCCCACATTCTTTGTAAGAGCTCTTCCCAGTGACGATAAGCACCCTTTTGACCCCATTCTTAGAAATATGCTCAGCAATGTCCTTCATCTTTTTGATTGCACCAACCCCAAAATAGCAGGTAAACCTCCCCCTAATCTCGAACACATCGTAGATGTTAACCTTCTTCTCAAACATCATCTCACCTCCTTGTATGATTAGTTCACTGCTAATTCAGCAATCACTCTCCCACCCTCTACTCGGCTAATCTTTACCTTAATAAGCTCACCCTGAGCAGGGCATCTGTTAGTAAAGACATCCTTCAAAAGGGCATGAACATAGTTTTCAGTAAGAACGGTTATTTGCCCCTCTTCTACCTTTTCTACTATGGCAGAAAAGCTTTTCCCTATAATTTTTCTATAGAAATCTTCTCTTTTCTTCTCTATCAGCCTTCTTAGCATGTTTGAGCGATATTTAACCACAGTTTCTGGCACCCTTTCTTTCATCTTTTCAGCTGGTGTCCCAGGTCTTGGGGAATAGGGAAATACATGAAGCCAGTTTAGGGGCGACTTCTCTACTACTTCAAAAGTTTGAGCAAAGTCCTCTTCCGTTTCCGTCGGGAAGCCTACGATCACATCGGCACCAAATGTAGCATAAGGGAAAAGCTCCTTTAGCTCTTCTAACTTTTCGATATACTCCTCCCTGGTGTAATGCCTATTCATAAGCTTAAGAATGCGGTTTGATCCGCTTTGCAAGGGCACATGAAAGTGGGGGCAGATGTGCTTTGAGCCCTTAAGATAAGAAAAAAGGTCTTTATCAAATTCGGTTACCTCAACAGAAGAGAGCCTAAGCAAGACTTTAACGTTTGCCTGCTCAATCTCCTCCTCGAGCTTCTCAAGGAGCCGAGCAAGGGAGCTTCTTGGGTTTAGGTCTTTTCCCCACATTCCGATGTGTATGCCTGTGATGACGATTTCTCTGTAGCCTTGCTGAATAAAAAGCCTTGCCTGCTCTAACACCTGAGAAAGAGGATAGCTTCTTGAAGGTCCCCGGGTGTAGGGCACGATACAGTAGGAACAAAAGCTTGAGCACCCATCCTGAATTTTTAAAAAGGCTCGCGACCGGTTATAGAAATTCTTAAGGACCGGCAGGCCTTCCTCCTCATCTTCTAAAAACTTTGGCAAATCATTTACAGGAGCTTCTAAATAAGCAGTAATATGACTTGGATTGAGCTTTGCCCTCTGCCCAAGCAAAAGTAGATTCTTAAAATCAAACCGTTCTGAAAGCCTAAGAAAATCTTCCTTGTTTGAGATCACCGCGCACCCGGTTAAAACGATAAGCTTTGGCTTTCTTTTTATCCAAGACCTGACGACCTTTTTTGTCTCCGACACAGCCTTTTCCGTTACCGCGCAACTGTTTAGAATAAGGACCTCAGCAGACTCTTCAGATGTTGGGATAAAACCAAGCTCAGAAAGCCTCTCATGAAGGCAGGCGCTCTCAACCTGGTTTACTTTACATCCTAACGTCTTGATAAAAAAGCCCTTTTTCTTCATAAGCCCTGTTCTTTTAAAAATTCTTCTATGGCAGAGCGAACAAGCCTTTCATACTCTTCCTCTCCGATAAGCCTCCTCCCAAAGGAATAGTTAAGCTCAGACAGAAGGGGCTTAAATTTTGCCTCATCCTCTGGGTCTTCCTTAAACAAAAGGTCAATAGCTACGTGGTTTAGTTTTGTTTTTTCTAAAAAATTCTCAACGAGCATCAAAGCCTTTTGTTTTAATTTCTCGCTTGGCGGGGCGATGGTTTTCCCTTCTTGTACGAGGTTTTTTAAAAAGCCTCCCTCACGAAAGAAAATAAGTCTTTCTTTTCCGATTACAATCACCCTGGCGTCAAACCCTGTTGGTATGTATTCTTGAAGGATAAATCCATACCTTCCCTGCCTTTCCCAGGCTTTAATCCTATTTAGCACTTCTTTGAAATCTTCTTCATCCCGCACAAGAAAGACCTCTGAGCCCTCGTCTCCATGGTTCCCTTTTACCACAAACGGAAAGGCTGGCTTTTCAAAGGATCTGTAAGGGTTCTCTTCAATTCCACAAAGACGAGGAATAACAACGCTTTCTGGATGAGGAAGGTTTAGAGATTTGAAAAGAAGAAGAGCTCCGATTTTTCCGAGAAATTTAAACTTTAGCTCAAGATTTGGAAAGACCGGTATTCCCTGGTTTTTGAAGAAAAAATAAAGCTCAGAAGGAGCAAAAGGTGGAAGGATTACCGCCTTTGCCTGAGAGAGCTTAGCCAAAATCTTAGCATCCAAAGCCTCAAAGATAAAGAAGTTTTCGTCTCCTTCATACATCGTCCAAAAGGATACAACCATCTTGCTTTAGCCTCCTTTTGTCTTAAAATTTTACAGTGATGAACGGCTTCAACGAAATGGGTAAATTTTTAATCCTTCTCGGGGTCCTTTTAGTAGCCCTCGGTCTTCTTATAAACTTTTTCCCTAAGATTCCTTATCTTGGGAAGCTCCCAGGCGATATCCACATCAAAAGGGATAACTTTGAGTTTTTCTTCCCTCTTGGCACATCAATCCTTTTAAGCATCATCCTAACCATTATCTTAAATCTAATCTTTAGGCGGTAATTTTTCTTTCTCGCTTTCAACGCAAAAACACCAATTTTTTTCTTTATAAGGGTCCTTTAAAGTTAATCTTGTTTGATAGCCTTTTTCTTCGCAAGGTATTCCCATTATAACAAAGTTTGAGCTTGAATCTTTTCTTTCTTTACATTTTGGAATCTTTCTTTCACAAAGAAGGCTAAAAAGATAAACAGACTCATCAAAAAAGCACAATTTTTCTTGGCATGGTATACTTTTTTGTAAAGATATTATCTTTGGTCTTAGCGAGGTAATCTGAAGAACATAGCTTAAGGAGCAAGCTAAAAGGTTTAGGATAAAAAGGAAAAAAGTGGCATAAAAAACAAACCTTTCAGAATAAAGATTAAGCAGGATTTTAGCAAGAAGTATAGCAAAGATAGGATAGATAAAAAGAAGGTATTTACTAAACTTTTCTCCTGTAAAAGAAAGAACAAGAAGAGGTATAAAAAAGGAAATTAAGTATAAGAATAGGTCATGATAGTTAATTTTAAGTAAACTTTGTGCCTTAAGGAATAAAAGCAATAGATAGGGCAAAAAGTTTAAACTTAAGCTTAAGAGGTAGTAATAAAAGGGGTCGCCTTTTCCCACTGTTCTTGTTTGAAGGTCAACAATAAATTCCTGGAAGGGCTCTTTTCCAAACTTAAGATAGGCTAAGACATACCAAAGAGCCTGAGGAAAAATATAGAGGATTAACCCATGGAGCCTAAGGAAAGAAATTGCTTCTTTTTTGTATTTCAACACTGCATATAAAAATAGGCTAAGTATTAGTAGAAGATTGAGAGGTCCTCTTACTAAACTTGCTAAACTTAAAACTATGTAAAAAGCATAGATAAGATAGGATTTCCTTTCCTTTTCATACTTTACGAAAAGATAAAAAGAAAGAAGGCAAAGAAATACGAAAGGCGGTTCAAGGTCTATCCTTAAGGCAAAGGAAAGAAACCTATAGCTACTAAAAAGGATAAAGATTGCTATCAAGCTTTGTCGCAAGTCCTTCTCTAAAAGAAGAAAAACTATGTAGGAAGTTCCAACATAGACTAATAGAGAAAGAAATCTCAGAAGGAAAATTTCAACATCCTTTCCAAGGTTTAGGGCTGAAGCAAGAAGTAGGAGAAGTTAAGATGGGGTGAAGAGGTGGCTTAACAAGATATGGCTCACCGTTTAGGGTTGGAAAGAGGGGATTATGCTTAGATTCTAAAGCTATCAAAGCCCTCCTTGCCTCTTGATGGGATGTAATAGGAAGAAAGTAGGCTTGAAGAAGAAAAAACAAAAAAAGAAGACAGAATAGATAGACCGCCTTTTTGCCCATCATCTTCGGTCTAATTCTAGAGCACTTTACAACTTTGGAAAGCGTATTAACTTTAGGGACCATGAAATTAAGGCTTGCTCTCGTTGGCTGTGGTAAAGTTGCCGAAAGGCATTTAAAGATCTTGAAAGCCCTGGCTGATGAGGTTGAAGTTGTAGGTGTTGCCGATGTTAATCCAGAAAGGGCAAACCTTTTTGCCAAGGAGTTAAACTGCAAAGCCTACACCGACTATAGGGAGCTAATAAAAAAAGAAGACCCTGAGGTTGTTGACCTTGCGGTTCCGTCTGGTCTTCATGGACAGATTGGGATTGAGATCCTTGGAAAGTTTAAGAAGCATCTCCTCGTAGAAAAGCCTCTAGCTTTAACCCTTCGGGAGGCAAACAAGCTCGTTGAACTCTCTCAAAAGTATAACCTTAAGCTAGTTACCATCTTTCAGAACCGTGCAAATCTACCTGTTAGGCTTGCTAAAAAGGTTATTTCTGAGGGGTTGCTTGGGAGGCTAATCCATCTTTCAGCCCAGTTTTACTGGTGCCGAACTCAGAGCTATTACGACAGCGCAGCCTGGAGGGGGACTTGGGAACAGGATGGGGGAGCCCTTGCTCAACAGGGCTGTCATTTTGCCGATGCCCTCGTCTACCTTGGGGGAGAGGTAGAAAGCGTCTTTGCTAAGATGGGGACCTATCTTGTCAACATCCCAGCAGAAGACCTACTAGTTGGCGTGATAAAGTTTAAAAACGGAGCCCTTGCCACGATAACCGCTACAACCGCAGCAAGACCAAAGGACATCAAAGCTGAAGTCGTCATCCTCGGAGAGAAGGGTTCTATCATCCTTGGAGGCTTTACCATGGAAAAGCTAAACCATCTTGCTTTGGTTGAGGCTGAGGCTTTGCAAAGGCTTAATGTAGACGAGTTTCGCGAAAATCCGCCCCATCCCCTTGGCTACTCCCACTTTACCTACTATCAGTCAGCCATAAAATTCTTCAAGAACGGAGTAAGAGAGGATTATCTTGCTATCGGTCAAGATGCTATCCCCTCGCTTGAGTTGATAGTCGGTCTTTATGAATCTGCAGAAAGGGGGAAGGAGGTAAAGTTTCCCTTTAGACCTTTAAAGACAAAGCTTGGGAGGAAGGATAATGCTTAGTATCCCCCTTCTTGACTTAAGAAGAGGCTTTGCCGAAATAGAAGAGGAGGTCCTTTCAGGGTTCAAAGAGGTCTTTGTCACTCAGAAGGTGTTAAACGGCAAGAACTTGCTTTCCTTTGAGGAGGAGTTTGCAAGGTATATTGGCACAAAGTATGCCTTGGGTTGCGCCTGCGGGACCGATGCTTTGATCATGGCTTTGCTTGCCTGCGGAGTTGGAAGGGGTGATGAGGTGCTCCTTCAGGCAAATGCCTTCATTGCTGATTTTGAAGCTATCCACTGGGTTGGGGCAGAGCCGGTTTTTGTTGAGGTTGACCCAAAGACCTTTGGTCCAGACCTTTCCGACCTTCAAAAAAAGATAACACCAAGGACAAAAGCTCTTCTTCTTGTTCACATGTATGGGGACCCAGCTGACATGGATGAAATCCTTGAGATATGCGACCGTTTTGGCATTACCTTAATCGAAGATGCTTCTCATGCCCATGGAGCGGAGTATAAGGGTAGGAAGGTTGGCTCCTTTGGAAGGGTTGCTTGCTTTAGCTGTGGACCAGTGAAGAACCTTAACGCCCTTGGAGATGCCGGAGTGATTACTACAAACGACGATGAAATAGCTTATAAGATTAAATACCTCAGGGTGCATGGTCAGGTAGAGAAGAACCATTCTTATTTCCCGGGCTTTAATTCTCGTTTGGATGAGCTTCAGGCGATAATCCTCCGGGCAAAGCTTAAAACCCTAGATGCTAAGAACGAAAAAAGAAGGGAAATCGCTAATAGATACCGAGAGGGACTTTCAGACATTCCGGAACTTTTTGTCCATCCCGCTCCTCCACCCTACAAAAAAAGCGTCTACCACCGCTTCGTCATCGGAACAGAAAAAAGAGATGAATTAGTAAGATATTTAAAGGAAAAAGGGATAGGAACGGGCTACTACTATCCTATACCTCTTCACAAACAGAAAGCTTACCTTGAAGCCTACGGCAAAGCCTGGCATCTTCCACAGGCTGAAAAACTGGCAAGGGAGCTTGTTGCCATCCCCATGTATCCTGAGCTAACAGACGAAGAGATAGATTACATTATTCAGGCGATAAGGAGCTTTTTTGGCAAGGGGTAAAAGGTGGGGGCAAAGTTTCTCTCTTTAGTAATCCCTGCCCATAATGAAGAAAAAAACATACCCATAGTCTATCAAGAGGCAAAACAAGTCCTTGAGGAGATAAAGAAGGAAAGGGGCTACGAGTATGAAATAATCTTCATCGATGATGGGAGCTCAGACAACACCCTTTCTGTATTAAAGGAGATAAAGTCTAAGGACCCGAATGTCCGGGTTTTAGTGATGGATAGAAACCGAGGGGAAGCAGCTGCGTTGACTGCTGGCTTCTTCCATGCTCGGGGTAAGTTTATCTTTAGCATGGATGGCGACGGGCAGAATGACCCGAAGTATCTAAAAGACCTTTTGGCAAAGCTTGAAGAAGGTTTTCTTGCCGTCTCTGGCTATCGTGTGGAAAGAAAGGAACCTCTTCTTACAAGGAAGATCCCTTCAAGGATAGCTAACTTTCTCATCGCTCTTATAACTGGGCTCCCATCCAAAGACAACGGCTGTAGCCTTAAGGGCTACTACTTTGAGATACCAAAAAGATGGCAAATCCCTCATGGCTTTCATAGGTTCATACCAGCATTGTTTGGAATAAAACCTAAGGATTTTACCCAAATCCCGGTCATTGACAGACCAAGACTTCATGGTAGAAGCCACTATGGACTAAAAAGAACCTTTGAAGTATTGCGGGAGCTCCTTACTATTCCTTTTGTCCTAAGGGACCCTTTAAAGTATGAAAAATTTTTCAAATTTTGGGCAGTTTTGCACCTTCTTGCCTTTTTCATTTTTGCTGGATTTCTTTGGTTGGAAGGTAAAAACCCCTTGAGCCCTGGGCTTTTGCACGGGGGACTCCTCTTTGCCCTCGCCCTTGGAGCCTTTGTAAGCTATGTTATCTACAAGAACCTTAAAAGGTTTAACAGAGCTCAACGAGAGGGCGTGTTTAAAGTTTCCGAACTCTGAATATAAGCCACAAAATAGCTCTCACTTTTTTCCTTTTTGTCGATGAATTCTCTAATCTGGTATCCTAAGCTTTCTAATAATCTTCTTTCGTCAGGCAACAACTCTTTACGAACTATTACTATTCCGCATGCTTTTAAATCCTCTTTAGTTAGATAAGACAAAGACTCCTTTAGCCCTTTTACAAACTCTCCTTTTAGTTTTTCAGTAGATTCAGAATAGATAGGCTGGAAGGGATAAGGAGAGCACGGAAAAGGTATGCCAAAAGTAAAAAAGGAGAAATAAAAAGCAATAAAATAAAAAGATAAGATAAACCTTTATAAATGTTTTTCAAAAGTTTACAGGTAACCATCAAAAGGAGAACAAAAGGGAGTATGGGCAAGATTGAAGCAGCCTCTTCTTGCATTAGCAAGGGTAAAGATAAGAAACACTGCTAAATTACTAAGGAGTAGCCATCTTTCATCGCTTGCTAATTTTTTAAATAAACTACCTATACCTTTCCTCAAAGAGCTTTCTCGCTAAGTAGTAAAAAGAAATAACGGTAAGTAAGGCAACGATCGCTGATGGGGGAGCCTTACCGCAAACTCGTTCTCCCCAAAGAGGTCGCAAGGTGCTTTGATAAAAAGAAAAGGGATTAATGGTTTGGTGACATGAGAAGAAAAGTTTATAGGAGGGTTAGGTGAAGAAGAAAGAGGAATAGAAAAGAGATAAAGCCTTTTCTACATTTCCAAAAATCAATTATAATAAATAAGGCTAACCTTCACAACGGAGGAGACCTTCTGTCAAGAAAAAAACTTCTTTTAGGCCTCCTTTTTCTCTTACTCTTTGGACTTTCCCTTTATCTTCCAAACCTTGGGGTTAAAGAGTTTCAAGGCGAAGAAGGAAGAAGGGTTGTTTATGCCCTATCCATGCTTGAGACCAAAAACTTTCTCATTCCCACTCTGTTTGGGGAGCCTTATTTTACAAAGCCCCCAGTTTTTAACTGGGTTTTAGCTGGAGCCTTTGCTATAACTCGCGACTATTCTGAGTGGACGGCAAGAATGGTCTCTTCTTTAAGCGTCATTTTAACCTCTCTTTTTTTACTCTTCCTTTGGAAAGAAGTTGTTAAGACCTCTTCTTTGTTTACGCTTCTTTTACCAAGCCTAATCTATCTAACGACTCCTGAGGTCATAGATAAAGCTTTAAGGGCAGAAATCGATGCCTTCTATAGCCTCTTAGTTGCTCTTTATGTTTACCTTTGGTTTTATCTTTATGAAATAAAACAAAGGAAAAGTTTGTCTTATCTTTTAGCGGGCATCATTGCAGGCTTTGCCGTTCTAACTAAAACTTTTCAGGCTCTTCTCTTCTTCTACCTTGCTTTAGTTCCTTATTTATATACTGAAAGTTCTTTACGCGACCTTTTTAAACTTAATCGTCATTTTCTTTTTCTATTCGGAGTATGCTTAGTCTTCTGTAGCTGGATTTTTTCTTTACATTTGAAAGGAATTGATATAACACAAATTATAGACTCCTGGATTGGAGAGTACAAAAGCGCAGCCTTGGCAAAGGAGATGTCACCATCTCAGCATTTTATCGCTTACACTCTCGGGGCTCTCTTTTCCCTTTCTCCTTGGCTATTCTTTCTCTCCTTCTATCTGAAACATCTTCCTAAAGACAATCCTTTACACTATAAACTTTTCAAATATTCTGCCTTTCTTTTTATTCTTTCCTATTTCTTTCATTTTCTTTTTCCTGGTGCAAGGTTTAGATACATCATGCCTTCTCTTTCTGGTTTTGCTATACTTTGTGCTATTCCAATGCTTTATATGGATAAAGTCTTTTCTTTTTCTCTAAAGAAACTTTTTACAGCCCTTATAGTGCTTGTTTTTATAGGAAAGCAAGCTTATACCTTTTTCTATTATTCCTATCATACTAAAAACTTAAACTACTACCGAAGGGCTGCTTTAGAGGTTGCCGAGCTACTTCAAGGGAAAAGAACCCTCTATCTTTGCAAAGACTTTCCTCCCCATCATTTGGTCTATTATCTTAAATACCGATACCGCGCAGTTGATGATTTTATTTACTTAAGGAAGATCGAAGAGTGTCAATCCATACCAGCAGGGGCTTTTGTATTTATAGAAAGGAGGTCCTTTGAGGGAATAGAAATTCCAAGAAATTGGGTAACAATACCTTTAAAGGTTAGGAAAAAGGATTATTTTCTTATCAAGGTTCAGTGATACCTACGAGGCATCAAAATTTTCCAGAAAGCTCCTTGCTAACTTTTTTTTGATTTTTAAATACTTATCAAAGAGTTTAAATATCATGTAACACTATTTCATTTACCTTAATTTTTAGCTAAATGATTTTCCCTTTTCTTTCTTCGCAAGGTGATAATTTTTTCAAAAAAAATAAAATCTTTTTCGGTAAAGGCTGGATAAAGCTTTGCGTATTCATTCCAGATGAGTTCTCTTGCATGGGTTAAACCTTCCCATTCTAAGGTCATGGCCAGGGTAGCAAGCTCTTTTAGCCTCATCTTTTTGGGTAGAGGATTGCTATAAAGTTTTACACCCTCAAGGTCAAAGACCTTAAAGCCAGTCTTATTTGTATAGTAAAAATTGTAAAACTTTGTGTCACGAAGGTATACTCCCTTTTCGTGAAGGGAAAACAAGAACTTAATAAGGCTTGTAAGGAGCATTTTTGCTGATTCAAAGGTTAAAAAGCCTTCCTTCAGGTAAGGAAAAGCTATCCCCCCATAAAAGAGCTCATCCAAAAGTGAGGCAAGCCAATGATTTTTCCAAAAAAGAAAAAGGGGCTCAAGTAGAGGCACATCGCGTTTTTTTAACTCAAGAAGGTTTTTCAAGTAAGATTTGACCCGATTTCTTTTAAAAGGATAAGGTAGAAAGAGTTTCAAAAAAAGGTCAGGTTCAGTAGATGAGAAAAAGGTTAAAAGGAAGTTTCTATGCTTTTTTGAAATTTTTTCGCATTTTAAGAGAAAAGGTTCATGAAGAAGCCGGTCAAGAGTAGCTTTAGCCTCTTTGCTAAAAAAATAGACTCTAAAGTTTTTCCATTTGGGAAACAAGGCAGTCCACATAGCTATCCCAAGTAAGATGAGAGATGGATTGACTGCAAGCTACTTCTGAGATTTTAGTTTTCATGGCAAGATGTATCTTCTGCAAAAGATCGTCCTTTTCCAGGGTTGTAATCCAGCCGTTTATACCCTCTCTGATGAATTCTTTGGCACCATCAAAAACGGAGGTTATAATCGGAGTTCCGCTTGCTAAGGCTTCTAGGGTAGTCAAAGCTCCAGGGTCGTAAAGGGTTGGTAAAACAACAAGGTCAGAAAGGGCGTAGAACTCCTCAATGTTTTGAACCTTACCAAGATAAACAATCCGTCCTTGGCTTTTCCCTTGAATACCCGCAATAAGAAGTATTACATTTTCGGGAAGCTTAGGGAATACTTCTAAAAGAAGGTTTAAGCCCTTTCTTCTTGGTTCATTTCCTACAAAAAGGATGATAAAATCCTTAGGGTCAAGGCGGTATTTTTCTCGAAGAGCATTTTTTTGCTTCTTTAGCTCAGGGTTAAATCTTTTATGGTCGATACCCCTATGGCATACCGCTACCTTATGAACCACTTCTGGATAAAGGTTTTCTAAAAGCTCAACCGTTGGGGAAAATAGGGCAATGATCCTTTTGGCAGACCTTAGACAAAGCTCCTCATACTTTAAGAAAACCCTTGCTCGGATTCCGAGGTTTGAGATTTCTTTAATTATTTTAGGAAGCGGTCTTTGTTTTAGCCAAAACTTAAAAAGGGGGTCGCAGAGGATCAAAAGGTCTGCCTTTGGGAACCGAAAAGGGGAGAGGAGAAGATAATCCTTTTTAATGCTCTCTAAAACCCTGTTTGCTTCTTTAAGAAAAAAAAGATATTTTAGCAGGCTTCCCCTACCTCGTTTCTTCACTTGAAGAAAATTAATTTTCTCTAAGACCTCTTTTGGGAAGCTTATCTCTTGGGCAAGGACAGAGACTTTATAGCCCCTTTCAAGGAGCTTTAGAGCTATCATCCCAGCATGAGTTTCGGCTCCGCCAAGCCCAAAACCTACCTTAGGTCTTACGATGACTACATGCTTCATGAGAGTAGATTTTAGCAGATGTTATTTTTTTTATAATATATAAACTTTAAGACCAAGTTTTCTAAATTCCTCTCTTAAAATTTCCGTTTTCTCTTTAAATACCTCTCTTTCTAAAATGACTATCCTATAGCCTTTTGATTTAATAAAACTAATTATTTCATCTACTGATTTGGTTCCAAGATTGTTATAGAAAAATCTATCTTCAACAGATGGACATAAAGGAACCTTAGTAATGTTTGATAAGTAGAATAAAACTCTTGGGTCAATAGTAAGAACAAGGTCTTTACAGGCTCCATTCGAGCATAACCTTATTTCTTCATACGAAACACTCTTTGCAATTTCATGAGCTACGATTTTTAGTTTTAATTTTTCGATCCTTTCTTTTTGAAAAATTTTTACAGCAGAGGATAAAATGATACAAATTATCAACAAACTAATAACTAATTTAGATGAAAGATTAAATTTTTTTGTTAAAAATTCTTTAATGTTTAACAAGCCAAGCCCTACGATTATACTTACAGAATAAAGCAAGGGCAACATATACCTTTTTTCCATAAACCATTTTGTAAAAGTAAAATACCATAAACAAAATAAGTATCCAAGGGAGATGATAACAAAGTATAAAGATAAAGGTTTTTCTTTAATAAAAGATACCACTCTTTTTAATCCAGCTAAGAGAATAAGAAAGTTAGGAAAGTGTAGGGCTGGGATAAACTTGTAGAAGAAGGTTGTGCCAAAAGCGATGAGCCAAAGGTTCTGTTTCACCATATCCCAAAAATAGGGAGATGGACTTGGAATGCTAAGGTATCTAAAATTTTTTAATTCTTTAGCAAAAGGTTGCTCAAAGGGATTTAATAAGGTCAATTTTTCTTTTATTTCTGTAAGAAAAAAGCTTTTGTAAGAAATTAGATAGATAAAACCGATGATTAAAATTATTATTGGAATGGCAGAAAAATATATTGTCATGAATAGCCATTCTTTTTTATCTTTTGAAATTAGAAGTTTGATTATTAAAAAGAACAAAGAAAAAAGGATGAAAAGAAATCCTTCAATTCTTACCCAGGCAGAAAGAAGCCAAAATAGGTTTGCTAAAGAGAAAAACAGACATCTTTTATAAATTTTGCTGCTTTCATATCCTTTTATAAAGCTTAGTATCCCAATTAAAGCTAAAAATGTATAAAAAGATTCTCTCATTATTTCTGCAGATTCTTTTACTAGTGTAGGATTAAAACAGAAAACGAGTAGGGTCATATAAAGAATGGATCCTTGGAAAAATCTTTTGAGAATATGGTAAAGTAAAATTAAAGACAATGAACTTGAAAAAAAAGAAACAAGCTTACCTGCTATTTCCCAATCTTGACAAAGGTAATAAAAGGGCACAATCACCATAGAGAAAAGATTGATTTCTTTTATTCTTGAGGACAATCCGCATAGGTCTAACAGGTTAAGGTTCCCCGTGGCTAATACCATAGCTTGATATAGATAAATAGGGGAATCCTTTTGGATGATAGGGAGGTTGAAAAACATATAGAGCCTAATCATCACCCCGATTGTTAAAATTAGAACAAGTAAGAATTTATCGTTGATTATCGGGCGCTCATTTGATTCTTTCACAAAATCATCCTCTGATTAGGAGTTTCTATCCTTGTTTTGCCAAATTTTAAACATCTAAGTTCCCAGCCTAAGTTTACCAAATTTTTAAATCCGTGTCTATTTTGATTTTTCCATTTTAACCTGACTCAGATTAAAAATATCAAGTCCTCAGGGTGTCCCAAACTATAAGAATGGATCCTATCACCATCCTCTTATGTGTAGCAATCAAAGATCGAACAAAAGTAATAAGATTTTTCTAAAGTTAACAAACCAGGGGGATACGTAGATGGGAGCGGGGGTTCGCCCATTCCAAAATAAAAAACTAAACAACCGGGCGGTCGCCCTAACATTCGTAATTGGCAAACGCTGTTTGTCCCTACAATTTATTTTTTTTGATGGAGGGCTCACTGGTTGATTTTTTTAAATTCTGGCTTAAGATAACTTGTCAGAAGTAGAAGTGGCATAGGTGCTATCAAAACGCCAGATGATGTAAGGTTTAAAACCTCTCTATGTTTGTAAATGTGAAATGTTAAAATAGAATTTTGAGAAAGGATAGAAGTCTTTTAACATATAATAAATAGAGTGCAAAATAGTTTAATAGTGATTAAGTTAATTAAAGTTGCTAATTTCGAAGTAGTTGAAAAACATTATGATTTATTTCTACAACTATTTAAAGAAAGTACACTGAATTATCCGATTTTAAATCTTTTTTTTGAGCGTAAGAAAAGATATAGAAAAATAATTGGGTTTGAATTTAAAAACCAAAAATTTTTTATAAAAATATATTCAGAATGTTTTAATGAAGCAGAAGCCGAATGGAAGAACTTATTTAAGCTAAAAAAATTGGGTTTCTCTGTGCCTGAGCCATTTTTTATTAGGCGGAAAGAAGATAAGATTGAAATAGCAACCTTTGCTCTTAAGGGTGAGCCTCTTTCCAGTTTGCTTTTAGCCAAAAAAGAAAAACAAACTTTTTTAGTGGCAAAGCTTGCTGAGCTTATCGCCTCCTTACATGCTAAAAACCTTTATCATCAAGATTGCTATCTTTATCATTTTTTTTGGGATGAAGAGTCAGAAACTATTAGTTTTTTGGATGTTCCAAGAGTTTTACAAAATCCCCCATTTTCCTTAAAATACCAAATTAAAGACCTTGGTCAGCTTGGTTATTCTTTTGAAGAATGCTTCGGTAAAACTGGGAAAGAATTATTTCAGCAATTTTTAAATTATTATTTAAACTTTTCCAAAACCAAACATACTAATTTTTTGATATTTCTGGTAAAATTAAAGATGGCTTTGATTAGATGGAGAACTGAACGAGCAAAATTAAAAGGAAAAAAATTGTAATGAATATAAAAAAGACCATCTTGTTTATAATTCCAAAATTAGGTAGTGGTGGCGCTGAACGAGTAATAGCTAACCTCTGCCAAAGATTAGAAGATTTTGAAAAGTATGTTGTAATTTTTGAAAAAGAAATAAAATATGAAGTAAAAGCAAATATTATCCACATACCTCTACTTCCATCAAAAAATTTACTTTTTAGAGTA
>Ga0081519_100007_pt2 | contig 35221 bp, 36 predicted proteins | sample ConSprmetagenome_FD_70987 | JGI IMG/M metagenome (GOLD analysis project Ga0081519, IMG submission 70987) | Hot spring microbial streamer communities from Conch Spring, Yellowstone National Park, USA - C T=80-84 v2 (version 2) | ecosystem: Environmental > Aquatic > Thermal springs > Hot (42-90C) ...
CCGTTCTTTTAGCTATTTGAAAAAGCACTTCAGCTTTTGTAAAAAAGGTTTTTCGGTTGAGAAGCCCCGTTAAAGGGTCGTGGCATGCTAAAAAGCTTAGCTCTTTTATGGCATCGAGGTAATCTAGTAGGTTGTTTACTCTAACCTTGAGCTCTTCTTCAAGGAAGGGTTTTTTCAAAAAATCGTTAGCCCCAGCTTTTAAGAGCTGAGGGACAAAGATGCTTGTCACATAGGCGGAAATAACAATTACTCCCACTTCATGCTTTGAATATCGCTTCCTTAGATTGATTAAAAGGTCTATAGCCTCTCGCTCAAGATAGTAGTCAAGTAGGATCAACTCAAAGGTTTTCTCTTTCTTGAATATGAGTTTTTCTGCTTCGGCTAAGGTCTCTGCTTGAAAGACATTAAGACCGATTGATTTTAAGGTCTTAGTGATAACCGTTTGGACAAGTTTGGAATCTTCCACTACAAGGACGTTTGTATGCACATTCTTCAAGATGCGTTTCACAGTTGAAAGAATTATTTCAGAAAGATTGGGGATATTTTTAAAAAGGACATCCGCTACCCCAAGATGTATACAAAATTCTCTGATGGCTGGGTCATAATTTCCTGTTAGGACAACCGTAGGAATATTAGACTTAACCAAGTACTCTATAGCTTCTCCTTTTTCAGTATCAGGAAGATGATAATCACAGATGGCAAGGTCAAAATTTCCTTTTAAAATTAGACCTTTAGCTTCAGAAAAAGACATAGCATTGTTGACCTGAATTGTAGGAAGATGACGGGAAAATAATTTGTTTAAAGCTTTATGAAAGAAATGGTCGTCCTCAACTATAAGAACCTTCTTGCCTTGAAGGAGGTTTGGCATCATAATTTTTTTAAAAATTTTTTTAAGAATAATTAATCTTTCTGTTTTTCCAAGGGGCATCCATTGCAGGAAGGAGACTTAGCTTTACAGTAGGTCTTCCCGCAGGCCACAAGCAAGGCATGAAATTCCTTAAAAAGGTTTAGGTCAGAAGGCAGGTTATTCATAAAAAATTCCTGAAGCTCATCATAAGTAGTCTCTTCAGGGGCTAAAGAGTGTCTATGTAAAATCCTGTAGGTGTAGGCATCAACCACAAAGATTGGATAATCAAGGGCATAAAGAAGGATGGAGTCAACCGTCTCCTTTCCAAGCCCTGAGATTCCTAAAAGCTCATCCCGAACCCTCCTTAAGTCTTTGCCGCGAAGCCTCTCTACTTCACCTTCGTATTTTTCAACAAGAAAGGATATAAAGTTTTTCAAGCGCTTAGCCTTAACATTGTAGTAGCCGCAAGGTCTTATCAGCTCCGCTAAGGTCTTTTGGTCAAGTTGGTAGAGTGCCCTTGGTGAAAGAAGACCCTTGGCTTTAAGGTTTTGGATAGCTTTTTCTACATTTTTCCAGTTTGTGCCTTGAGTGAGGATGGCACCTACGCAGACTTCAAAAGGGGTTTCAGCAGGCCACCAGCCTTGCGGTCCAAAATGCTTAAACAAACGCTCATACATCTCAAGTAGAAGCTTAGAAGTCATAACGGAACTTCAAAACTCTTGTTTTTCCATTCTTCTCAAACAGACGATAACCAAGACGAGAAAGCTCATCCCTTATTCTATCTGCTGTCTCATAATCTAATGCTTCCTTTGCTTTATCCCTTTTTTTTGCAAGCTCTAATATCTCCTTATCTAACACTTCTTCAGGAAAGGTAAGGATCTTATGCACTTTGTTGAATTCCTTAAGAGAGGCAAAAAGAGAAGACTTAAACCCTATGGGTAAGCCTTCTTTTGTAGCCTGATAAACTCTTTTTAAAAGGGTTATGAGCTCCGATATTGCAAGAGGGGAGTTAAGGTCCTCCTTCAGGGCGTTATCCCACTTAGCCTTAAAGCTCTCAAGAGAATGCCAAAGTCCTTCCTTTTGTTCTTGGGATAAGACTTTTTCTTCTGTGATGGCAATCTGCCCTAAATAGGTTTCGAGTTTATCAAGGAGCCTTCTTGCCTGCTCAAGCGCTGAAAAACTAAGGTTTAGCTTACTTCTATAATGGGCTTGAAGAAAAACTAACCTTAAATGCCTTCCCTCGTATCCTTGTTTTTTGATATCTTCGATAGTTACTCGGTTCTCAGAAGAGAGCCTTTTACCCTCAAAGTAAGTTAGCCCCGTTGCCAAGTAATATCTTGCAAGTTCTTTACCGGTTAAAGCCTTGGCTACTGCACGGGTGTTTTCGAGATGAGGAAAGATCAGGTCTTCGCCTGAGATGAAGATATCAAAGGTTTCTCCAAGGTATTTTAAGGCAAGGCAAGCGCAATGGATGTGCCAGGTTGGACGAACCCTTCCAAAGGGAGTTTCCACAAAATATCCAGCCTTCATCTCCAGAATATGCACCCTCTTTAGAAGGGCAAAATCAGCAGGCTCTTCCTTCTCGTAGTCCTCAGCATCTATAGGTTCTCTATCCTTTATCGTCTTTAAGTCAAGCTTTACAAGCTTCCCATACTCTGGGAATCTTGAAACATCAAAATAAACGGCTGAAAACTTTTCATAGGCTTTGTTCTTTTGCATTAACTCCAAAGCAAAGTTTTTCATATCCTCTAAGTGCTCGCTAACCTTTGGACAGAGGTTTGGCTTGTCGATGGCTAAAAACTCAAGGTCTTTAAAGAACTGGGTCTCGATTTCTGAGGTCAAATCTCTGAGGGGGCGGTTTTGAGCTAAGGCAGAAGCTATAGTTTTGTCGTCAAAATCGGTAAAGTTCATGACCCAAAATACTTCATAGCCCTTATGTTCAAGATATCTTTTAAGGAGGTCTGCGGTCAAAAGTCTACGGTAAAGACCCAGGTGAGGTCTGATGTTAAGCGTTGGTCCGCAGGTGTAGAGCTTAAGCCTAGCCTTTTCAAGAGGGATAAAAGGCTCACGCTTTCCGGTAAAGAGGTTCGAGAGGATTAAATCAGCCTTTGGCTCTTTTTCTTCAAAGGACCAAAGAGGGGTAGAAAGATAGCGCTCGCCAGAATCAGGGAATATAACAACGATCAATCCTTCATCTATCTCCTCAGCAAGCTTTAGAGCACCCGCTAAAGCACAGCCTGAGCTCATGCCAACAAAAATCCCTTCTTTTCTGGCAAGCCATCTTGCCATCTCGTAGGCTTCCTCATCAGAAACATTGATGATCCTATCAAGGAAAGTTCGGTCAAAGATGCCCGGAGGAAAGGATTCTTTCATGTTCTTAAGTCCTTGAATTTTGTGCCCCGGATAAGGCTCAATGCCAACCACCTTTAAAGGCAAGCCAAAGTCCTTAGCATACCGGGCAATGCCCATTGCCGTCCCAGTTGTGCCAAGACCACAGACTACATACCGAACTTTACCCTCAGTTTGAGCCCAGATCTCTGGAGCAGTTCCACGGTAGTGGGCTTGCCAGTTTGCTGGATTGTTGAACTGGTCAGGACAAAAGTATTTATCAGGGTTTTCCCGAACAAGGTCGTAAACAAATTCAATGGCTCCGTCTGTGCCTTTTTTAGCAGGGGTCAAAATTATCTCTGCCCCAAAGGCTTGCATTATTTTTCTTCTCTCAATGGATGCAGACTCAGGCATGGCGATCATACATTTGTAGCCCTTTACCGCACAAACTAAGGAAAGACCAATGCCAGTGTTTCCGCTCGAAGCTTCTACCACTATTTTATCCTTTGTAAGGATCCCTTTAGCCTCAGCATCCTCTATCATCGAGAGGGCTATGCGGTCTTTAACCGAGCCTCCGGGATTCACAGATTCAATCTTCCCCCAAATTTCAACCGTAGGCTTGACCTTAAGCTTGTTTAGCCTTACAATAGGAGTGTTTCCAATCCTATGAAGAACGTTCTCAAATCGTATATAGGTTTGCATAAAGATTTTTCCTTTTTAAAAATCCTTCTTTGGATTTTGCTAGTATTTTACCCTTTAGGAGCCCCTTGCCAAGGCAGTGATGGGGTTATACTTTCGGCAAATTTTAGCACCGACCGAGCCGTCTACTTTCAGAACAAGGAGTATGTTATTAAAGAGAAGGACACTCTTGTTGACCTTGCGGTAGCCTTTAAGGTTGGCTATCAACACTTGGTTAGCGCAAACCCTGGGATTGATCCTTGGGTCCCCCCACCTGGACAAAAGATCCTCATTCCTTATCAGGTTATCATCCCTCAAGACTTTCTTCTTCCCGAGAGGACTTATATCCTAATAAACCTTCCAGAGATGAGGCTTTATTTTTTTGACGCAGAGAAGCTCTATGTCTTCCCCGTTGGTATAGCTGACGAGGGTAAGATTTCTCCGGAAGGAACCTACACAATTGTGAGAAAGAAAGAAAAGCCTACCTGGTATCCGCCACCTTCAATCTTAGCTGAAGACCCGAGCTTGCCAAAGGTTGTCCCACCAGGACCTGATAATCCCCTCGGGGATTATGCCCTCTACTTAGACCGAGGCAACTACCTTATTCACGGGACAAACAAAGAGGAAAGCGTAGGTAGGAGAACAACCCATGGTTGCTTTCGCCTCTACAAAGAACACATAGCTTTTCTTTATCATAATGTTCCCCTAAAAACTAAGGTTTTCATCGTCTACCAACCCATTAAGGTTGCCATTGAGGGAAAAAAGATATTCCTACAAGTCTTTCCAGACTTTGAAAAGCGTGTACCCAATCCCTTCTATTATGTTTTAAGAAAACTTTCAGCCCTTGCTGAGCTGAGAGGGGAAGACTTTAGGTTAAACCTTCTAAAGCTTGAAGAGGCGCTCGAAAGAGCAGACGGTTTAGTCTATGAAGTAGGAAGGCTTACTAAGCCCTCCTCGCAAACCTTTTCTTCACGAGAAAAAAGGTAAGGGAAGAAACTTCAACCTCCTCAACAAGCCCTGAGGTCCACAAGGTCTTTAGGGCTTCCACATGGAGCTTATGGGAGGAAAGCTCCGCGTAAACCTCGGCAACTAATGGTCTGCCAAGGACAAAAAGGTCTCCTACAAGGTCGAGCACTTTATGCCGGACAAACTCATCCTCAGTTCTTAAGCCTTCTGGGTTTAAGACCCCTTCTTCATCAAGGACGATGGCGTTTGTTAAATCTCCACCCTTAAGGATTCCTTTTTTCCTTCTTTCTTCAAGAAGGCTTTTAAACCCAAAGGTCCGGGCAAAGCATACCTCTTTGAGGTAGTTCGTTGGTGTTAGGGTAAGGCTGAAAGACTGTTCTCCGATCAAAGGATGAGGAAAGCTTATCTTGACGGAGATGGTCGTAGCTGGTGAGCGGCGGAACCGAATAAAACCGTTTCCGTTTTGCATCTCAAAATCTTTACGAAGGTAGAACCTTTTCTTTAGCCTTGGAAGTATAGTATAGCCAGCATGTCTCAGAGCCTGGACATAGGGGAGGGCAGAGCCGTCAAAAAGGGGTATCTCTTCTCCATAAACTTTTATGTAGGCAGCATCAATTCCAAGCCCGTGTAAAGCCGAAAGTAAATGCTCGATCAATAAGATGGTGTGCTCTCCGTCTGTTATGGCAGTTGCCCCGTCAAGCCCGATAACATTTTCTACTTTAAGGGGAATTACAACCTTTGGGCTTAGGTCTGCCCTCTCAAAGAGGATCCCATCCCCCTCATACCTTGGATGGATTTCAACCCTAACATCTTTACCGCTAAAAACTCCAACCCCCTCAAGCACCACCTCTTTACCTACTGTTCTCATGTATTCCATGCTTTGCTCCCTTTTGCTCAATAAAAAAAGGATGTTCCTTTTCTTTTTAAACTTAAAATTTTACTTGCAAAAAATATGCCGCACTTAAAAGACCTGTGTCCTTATTGATTTTTTAATTTTTAAGCATGACAGAACAAGGAGTGACCGTAGGAATCTTAAATTGTCCGAAACCAGACAAAGAAGTCAAATTAACTCGACCTGTGTTGTTTCTTTCACACCTGTGTCAAAAACTACACAGGGTTAAAATTCGTAGACTTTATCTTTTAGGATGACCTTTTTTACTCTTCCTTTGAGGGTTTTGCCAAGGAAGGGGGTATTTTTGCTTTTACTCTGGATGAAATCTTCAGTAACTAAGTATTCTTCTTCGGGGTCAAAGAGGACAATTTCGGCTTTTTCTCCCCTTCTAAGGGTTGGTGGCTCAATACCTATAACCTTAGCAGGATTGGTGATTAGAAGCTCAAGTAGTTTCAACGGAGAAATAAGTCCTTCTCGCACTAAGCTTGAGCTCAAGGGTAGAAGGAATTCAAGCCCTATCATACCTGGGCTTGCAAGTTCAAACTCTACATCCTTTTCAAGGGGGCTATGTGGTGCATGGTCGCTTGCTATAACCTCAATCAGTCCCTCTTTGATGGCTTGTTTTATAGCAAGGACATCATCCTCTGTGCGAAGGGGTGGGTTGACCTTAGCTAAGGTGTTGTAGCCATCGCACTCCCATTCGGTTAGATGAAAGTAGTGAGGGCAAGTTTCAGCGGTGAAGTTTATGCCCTCTTCCTTTGCCCAGCGAAGAAAGGGGAGGTTTTCTTTTACAGAGAGATGGGCTAAGTGAAGTTTGCCTTTTGTTTCTTTAGCTAAAAGGAGGTCTCGAACCACGGCAACGGTTTCCGCGGAAAATGGAACTCCCTTCAAACCAAGCTTTGCTGAAAGCTTACCTAAGTTTACCTGTCCTCCAAAGCTTAAAGTCGGGTCCTCAGGGTGGGAAATTATGGTGAGGTCAAAGGATTTAGCGTAAAGCAAAGCCTTTCTCATAACTTCAGAATTCTGAACCCATTTGCCATTATCAGAGAGGGCAACTGCTCCTGCAAGCTTTAGTCTCCCAAACTCAGTAAGTTCCTTTCCAGCCTGACCTTTGGTAATGCAAGCTATAGGATAGACAGGAACATATCCTTTTTCTTTAGCCTTGGCTATGATTGCTGAGCAGACCTCAGGATTATCAACAGGGGGCTTTGTGTTTGGCATGCAAGCAACCCGAAGAACACCTCCGTGAAGGGCTGCTCTGGTTCCGGATTCGATGTCTTCCTTCCATTCCTCTCCCGGCTCCCTTAAATGAACATGAATATCCACAAGACCAGGCAATACCCAAAGTCCCTGAGCATCGATAATCCTATCAACAGAGGCTGAAATATTTTTTTCAACGCCTTCTATCTTTCCGTCAACTATATAAACATCGGCTATTAAATCTAAGCCAAGCGTTGGGTCAAGGACCCTTCCGTTCTTTATAAGCAACCTCATAGCTTTAAGCTCCTGCTAAAAGGGTTAGAAGGACAGCCATCCTAACAGCAACTCCGTTTTCTACCTGGTCAAGGATCACTTGAAAAGGATACTTTTCAAGCTCAGGATGAAGCTCAACTCCCCAGTTAATTGGACCAGGATGCATGAGCAAAGCTCCATCCTTTATTAAATCGAGATGCTTGGGCGTTAAACCAAAGGTAAGATGATACTCATTGTAGCTTGGAATAAGAGGGGTATCGTGCCTTTCTTTCTGAACTCGAAGAGCAATGACTACATCCGCAGATTCTATTGCTGTGGCAAGATCATAGCAAACCCTGAAGGACTTAGGTTTTAAGCAAAAAAACTCCTCTTCAGCAGGTGTTGGTAGAAGGTGGGCTGGACCTGAAACATAAACAGTGCTTCCCATCTTTTGAAAGGCTAGAATGTCCGAGTGAGCTACTCGGCTGTGTTTGATATCTCCGATTATGGCTACTTTTAGGTCAGAAAGGGTGCCAAGCTTTTGCCGAACTGTAAGAAGGTCAAGAAGGGCTTGGGTTGGATGTTCGTGCGTGCCATCCCCCGCGTTAACAACAGGCACAGATAAATTTTTGGCTAAAAAGTGTGGGGTTCCAGAAAGATTATGCCTAATCACAATCAGATTGACCCCAAGGGTTTTTAGGTTTTTTACAGTGTCAAGCAGAGTTTCTCCCTTTTCTATGCTACTGCCTTTGGTTTGAAAACTCATCACTTCAGCGGATAAAATCTTGCAAGCCCTTTCAAAGGAAAACTTTGTTCTCGTAGATGGTTCATAGAAAAGAAGTAGGACGAGCTTTCCGCGAAGAGTTGGCACTTTGGGTATGGGACGATAAAGGATCTCCTTAAGATTATCTGCAAGGTTTAGGTAGTGTTCTATGTCCTCTTTGCTTAAGCTTTCAATGTCCAGAAGATGCTTCATGTTAAAGCCAAAGTTTTTCTTTTATGTAGTTTACTATTTCCTCTGGTTCATCAAGGACTTTAAATATTTCAAGGTCTTGCGGTGAAATTTTGTCTTCTGGAATAAGGGTTTTGGTAAACCAGTTGATCAAAGGTTTCCAGAATTGTTTATCCACAAGAACTATGGGGACAGGACGGATTTTTCTTGTCTGAACAAGGGTTAAGATTTCAAACATCTCATCCATGGTGCCAAAGCCCCCGGGGAAAAACACAAAGGCAACAGAGTATTTAGCCAGCATTACCTTCCTCACGAAAAAGTAGCGAAAGTCAAGCTTGATGTTGGCATAAGGATTTGGTTCCTGTTCCATAGGGAGGCGAATGTTTAGCCCGACGGAGTAGCCTCCAGCATTTCTTGCCCCTTTGTTTGCTGCTTCCATTATCCCCGGTCCACCCCCGGTAATTACAGAAAAACCCGCTCTAACAAGAAGTTCCGCAAGCTTTTCAGCCTTTTGATAATCAGGATCATCAGGCTTTGTGCGAGAGGAACCAAAGATGGTTACTCCAGGATACACTCTCGGTAGAACTTCAAAACCTTCTACAAACTCGGCAAGAATTCTAAAGAGCCGCCAAGACTCCTTAGCCTGAAGCCCTTCAAGAACGTATTGCTTTTCTTCAAAAAGTCTATTCTTTAGATCTTCAGCCATAGGGTAAAGATGATTTTTTCTAAATTCTAACGGTTAGTCAAAAAACGGTCAAGAAGAAAGGGGGATCCTCGCTAAACCCTAAACTCACCCACATACGACCCCCCCTGTGGGAAATTCCCGGGAATTCTAACAAACGACAATTTTAAAGAATGTAAAGAGCAATAAGAAGGCAGGACAAGAAGAGAGCTGTTCCAAAGAATAAATACAAAAAAAGTGTTTGTCCTATAGGTCCCTTGCTCAACCCTTTTGACTGTGCGGTGAAAGTTGATAAGACCAAGAATAATAGCAATAAGTCCAAGTAATATGAATATGAATAATAGGAATATTGAGCATACTTTTAACCTCCTCAAGAAAGAATTAAAACTTTTCGATGACAAACCCGAAGACAATGAGTCCGATAGCAGTCCTAATCCAGGATAAAAAAGTTCTTTCTCCTGCCATGTAAATCCTTGGGTCAACAACCTCTTTTGGGTCCACTTCTACGCCCTCCTCAAGGGATTTTAGCATCAACATAAAGCTTGGTATTGTGAAAAGGGATATGAGTATCCCAGTAAACAAAAAAAACTTAAAGAGAGCTTCCAAAATAGGAGATAGGTGCGGTCCTTTAATTTCAACAGCTATTCGCCTCAATTTCCACAAAAATATAGCTGAGGAAACAAGAAAAATTGCAAGCCTTTGAAAGCTAAGAAAGGTTCTCGCAATCGAAAGATAAAGCGTTGGCTCCTTTGCTGATTTTAATTTTTTTTAAGCTATACATTTAGGTTTATTTATATGAAAACCCCTATTCACTAGTTTGACCTCTTGATTGTTGAATAAATCCATCATGAATAAATAATTATATAGAATTTGTATAAACTAAGGCTTTGTGCAAATAATGATGCTTTCTCCTCTAATAGCTCTGTTTCTTACTCCTAATAAGGGATTGAAAATTAATTTTTCAAATTTAAATCCCACTTCCTCACAAAACCTCTTTGTCATTATTGTGGTGGGTATTTTTTTTCCATCAACAGTGCTATCTCCTACAATAATAGCCAATTTACCACCTGATTTCAAAGCCCAATAAATATTTTCAATGGCTTTCTTAAGGTCAAGGTAATATCTAATAACCTTGGAAGGAAATCCAGATAGGTAACTGAGAGACGAATCTAAGGTTTTTAAATTATTTTCTTTCATTCCCAAATATTTTTTTTCTATTTCCTTTATATCTAAATTTAAATATTCATAAGCAATTTTATCCTTCCCTACATAATCAATAGAAAAGTAGTATGGTGGACTTGTTATACATGCATCAAACTTTTTTTCATAATTAATTAAATTTTTTAAATCTAAAACATCTCCTTCAATTATTTGGGCTTTAGTAAAATATAATTTATTATTTTCTTGAACTTTTTTGATCTTTTTATAACATTCTCTAATATATTGAAATTTTTCTACAAACAATCCAATTTTACCTTTCTTTTCGTATCTTGATGTTCTTTGGAAAGCGTCTACAGTATCAAAGTAGATGATTAACATCAGTTTATAAATAGTAGAATTCTTGTGCTCCCATTTTTTGTTTTCTATAGCATTCAAAATTTCAGTAAGATCAGAAATAGAAAAATCTAAGTCTTTTTCATTAAGAAACAGAAGTTCATTCTTAAGTTCTGCAATCATAACACCAATAGGAGTAATATCTATTCCAATGCTTGGAATTCCCATTAGTGAAGCTTCGTGTGTAGTTGTTCCAGATCCATTAAAGGGGTCCAAAATTAAGGAGTTTGAATCTAATTTAAAAGCATTAATCAAGGTTCGAACAATTCGAGGATAAAACTTTCCTTTATATGGATACAAATTATGAAAAGCATATGCGTTAGTATCACCAAAGTTATCTACAAATTCACAATACAATGAGGGCTTATTCCGTACTAATTCTAAATGAGCAACTCTATATCTTACATAGTCTTCGTCACCTTCAAAATCAACAATTTTATTTATTGGATCAATATAGTAGCTCTTCGTTAATCCTTGAAGTTCTAAGTCTAAAAGTTCTAGATCTGCAAGGGTTTGCATCCAAAAACCAAAACAGGTATCACCTTTAGGTTTAATTAAGTTTCTAAACTCTTTTGAATATTGTTGAATAATATTTTCATATGAAGCATAATTGTGTGTATTAAATAAAGTAATTTGTTTTTTTGTGTCTTGTAAAATAGTTTGTTGTTTCATATCAAATCTCCTTATTGTTGTGCAAACTTTTGTATTGTTTCAATAGATAATTAAAAACTCTTGGACATAGTAAAATTTGTATTAAGTCGGCTAAATAGTCATCTATAGTATAGGTAGTTTCTGTTTTCATAATCTGTATAGCTTTAGAATTACTAACAGCTTTTAAAAGCTCTTTATCTTTTTTAATAATATTTTTAACCTTCATTATTAATTTTTTCAAGTCCTCTTTGCTTTTGGTTTTTTTCTTCAAAAAATTTCCAAAGTAATTCTTAAATTCAACATCACTTATATAATGATCTAAAATATATATAAAAGTATTTTTTAACTTATTATTCTTTCTAAACATTTGATTTAATATACTTCTTTCATTAATTGAAATTAATTGAGCTAACCATATATCATCATATAGCTTCGTTTCTAATTTTTCTTTTAAATTTTCTAAATAATTTATAGATTCACCTCCAGTAATTGCCTCGATTAATTGGTTTCCATAAAGAAAGTAAATCACAAATTTAATGTTTTTTAATATGAAAGAAATCTGCAAGGCACAATTTTTATAATTATTTTCATATTGAAAATTTAGATTTTTATTTTTTAAAAAGCTGATTAATCTATTTATTCTATTCTTTAATCCACTATAACATATTTGCCATTCCATGTCCTTTTCTAATGTTGCTGGATTTCCTTCAATATCATATAGCACACCACCAATTAATTTTATTTCTTTTATTTCGTTCAAATTAAAGCAATTATACAGTTTTTCATCTTTGTCCAATAGTTCTACAAACTTTATAAACTTTTCTATAATTTCAATTCTTCCCGCAGTGCATCCTGAGTCAATTCTCTTTTTTAATTCGCAAATAACCATAGTATTGTCCAGTTTGAGTACAATATCAAATTTTTGATCTTCTTCTTTACTTATATCAAGTATGCAACTTTTATTTAAAATTTTTGAGAAATTAGAAACTCTTCCTTCAAACAATACTTTCTCATTGCTCTCTATATTTAATAATTCTTGGAACAATTTAGCAATTAAAGAGCCTCCACCAGCTTGGCTATGTTGATAGTAAGAAGTAACAGTTAGAAATGCTTCATAAAAGCTATATAAATCTTGAGATTCAACTTCTGTTTTTGCTATTCCATGAAAAATTTCATCAAAGATACTGAATATAGATTCAAGCGATATCGCTTTTTTCAGCATTTCTTGAACTCGTTTTATATACATTTTCTGCAATTTTTTTTCCAGCTCATCAGTAGGTTTAGTAAGAATAAGCAGTTTTCTTATTTTCATTTTCCTCTCACTTTTCTCTCGGATTGGTTTCAGGAAGTAAGAAGAAGGAAAGAATCAAGGCAAAGGCAGAAACAATGGATAAGTAGATACCTGGGAAAGTTAAGAGGTTTAGTTTTTCAACAAAATAGGTGCAAACCATGGGGACTGTTCCGCCAAACACTGCAAGGGAAGTGTTATATAAGACTGCGAAGGAAGTCCCGCGGATCTTTACGGGAAAAAGCTCGGCTAAAGTTGCAGGCAAAATACTCATAAAAAGGGAAGAGATAAAGGCAAAGGCAAGATGAGCTAAAAGGATGTTTTTAAAATCTCCAGAGAGCATAAAGTTAACCAAAAAAGTAGATAAAAGGGCATAAAGAGAAAGAGAAATCAAGAAGAAGGGTCTTCTTCCGTGTTTGTCCGAAAGGTAAGCAACGAAGGGAATAAGCAGGTCAAGTAGAAACATTGCTATGGTGTTTATGAGAAAGGACTTGTCCGAAGGAATATTTAAAACACGGTTGTAATAGGTTGATAGATACACAAAGAGGGTAAAAAAGGCTACACCTTGGACGGCAGACAAAGAAAGGGTTAAGATTAGCTCTTTTTTATGGTGTTTTATGGCGTAGACAAGGGGGAAACCTTTGGTTGGTGAGAGGGCTTCTTTGATAAAGGAAGGTGTCTCGTAGGTTCGTTTTCTCACTAAAATACCAAGGTAGGCTAAGACCAAGGTAGGGAGGTAGATTAACCTCCAGGCGTAGCTTAAAAGTTCCTCTTCAGAGAAAACATGATGAAAAACCGTTGCAGTGAGGGAGCCCAAAAGGATGCCAAGAATGGCTCCGAAAAGGTTTATGCTTGCATAAAAAGCTCTTCTCTTTGGATGGCTATGCTCAAGCAAAAAGGTAACGGAGGTTGTGTACTCACCCCCTATAGAAAGTCCTTGTAAGATTCGAAGAATTCCAAGGATGATGGAAGATAAAACCCCGATAGAGTGATAGGTTGGGAGAACCATGATGAGAAGGGAAGGTATAGCCATAAGATAGATGGATAGAACAAGGGCGGGTTTTCTTCCTTTTTTGTCTGCCACATAGCCTATAAGCAAAGCCCCAAAGGGTCTTGCTAAAAAGCCAACCGCAAAGGTTAAAAAGCTGAGGATTAGAGATACAACCGGGTCATGGCTTGGGAAAAAAAGCTTCGCAAAGACCTGAGCAAAGTACCCGTAGACAACAAAGTCATACCATTCTATAACATTTCCAACAAGACCTGTAGCGATCAAGATGGAACGGGATGACTTCATTAGAGGATAAACTTTGCCAGCTCTTCCTGCGAGATGATCTCTCCGAGTTTTTCTCTTACATAATCTCGGGTTATGACAACCTTCGTTGGAGCGATGTCAGGTGCATTAAAGGAAACCTCTTCAAGAACTTTCTCGAGAACAGTGTATAGCCTTCTTGCCCCGATGTTTTCAAGTTTCTGATTTAGGTCGTAAGCTATTTGAGCGATCTCTTCAATTGCTTCCTTTGTAAACTCTAGCTCAACTCCCTCAACTTTAAGAAGGGCTTGATACTGTTTGATCATGGCGTTTTCTGGTTCGGTGAGTATTCGGACGAAGTCCTGTTTGCTCAAGGGGGAGAGCTCAACCCTAATGGGAAATCTCCCTTGGAGCTCGGGAATAAGGTCTGAAGGCTTGGAGATATGAAAGGCTCCGCTTGCGATAAAGAGGATGTAATCTGTGCGGACCATGCCATAACGGGTGTTAACGGTAGTTCCTTCCACGATTGGAAGGAGGTCCCTTTGCACGCCCTCCCGAGACACATCAGGACCGTAACTTTCACCCCTGCTTGCGATCTTGTCTATCTCATCGATGAAAACTATTCCGCTTGTCTCGGTAAGGTGAATAGCTTCTCGAATCACGCGCTCCATGTCGATGAGCTTGCTTGCTTCCTCTTTAGTAAGAATTTCCAAAGCTTCTGCAACCTTGACCTTGCGTTTTTTTCCTCTCAAAGGCAAAAAGGCTGAGAACATCTCTCTTAATTGCATCTCAAGCTCTTCAAGACCGCTTGCCGCTAAGATTTCGATAGTAGGGTGAGGAGGCTTAAGCTCAACCTCAAGCTCAACGACCCTGTCGTTTATGGCACCGCTTCTTAACATTTTGAGCATCTTTTCCCTAGTTAGAGGGTCGTATTCTACTCTCGATGAAGTCTTGGGCAAAAGCAAGTCTACAAGCCTTTCTTCTGCGTTTTCGCGAGCTTTTGCTAATACCTTTTTTTCTTCTTCAGCTCTAACCATCTGCACGGCAACATGCACAAGGTCCCTAATGATCGATTCTACATCTCTTCCAACATAGCCAACCTCGGTAAACTTGGTAGCTTCAACCTTGATAAAAGGGGAATTGGTTAGCTTAGCAAGCCTTCTTGCGATTTCCGTCTTTCCAACTCCTGTGGGACCGATCATCAGGATGTTTTTAGGATAAATTTCTTCCTTGATGGGACCCTCGATCTGCATCCTCCGCCAACGGTTTCGCATAGCGATGGCTACAGCCCGTTTAGCTTGAGCTTGCCCGACTATGTATCTATCAAGCTCAGCTACGATCTCTCTTGGAGTAAGTTCTTTTTCCTTCTTCATAGCTCCTCTATCACAATCTCGTTATTAGTGTAAATGCAGACCTCTGCAGCGATCCTTAAGGATGTTTCTACGATTTCTCTTGCAGAAAGGTCTGTGAAGCGAAGCAAAGCCTTAGCTGCAGAAAGAGCCATGGGGGCACCAGAGCCGATGGCGATTACCTCTTCGTCTGGTTCAACAACGTCTCCAGCTCCAGAGATAAGGAGCATATGGTCTTTGTCGCAGGCTATGAGGAAGGCTTCAAGGCGCCTTAGGATTTTATCCGTTCTCCAGTCTTTGGAAAGTTCCACAGCAGCCCTAAGGAGTTGACCGCTATAGGCTTCAAGCTTTTTTTCAAGCCTTTCAAAAAGGGTAAGAGCATCCGCTGTTGCTCCGGCAAAACCAACAAGGACTTGACCTTTGTAAAGCTTTCTGACCTTTCTTGCCCGGTGCTTAATAATGGTGTTCCCAAAGGTAACCTGTCCATCCCCACCGATAGCAACCTTGCCGTCTCGTCTAACAGCAATGACCGTTGTTCCCAAAAATTTTAAAGAACTATCCATCCCCTCTCCTCCGCAGGATTTTATTTTAAATCATACTTTTTAGAATTACAAACTTTAAACAAAAGGCATACATCTTAGCCCCTTATCTTATCCTAAGGAAAGAAAGGGGATCTTTTAACGCAAAAAGAGGCGCTACCACAGCCATGAGATGAGGTGGTTCCTTGGGGTCTGTCTCAAATGATAGGGCTCCTTTTGGAGAGCCCCTAGAATACTTGACATCCAATAAAATTTGCCTATCATGAATAAAAAGTTTTTTCAACTCAGAAGGTAAAACACATTAAAACTTAAGCATGATGGATAGGCTTCTCACCTTTGAAGATTGGATAGATACCTACTGGCAACTTCAGGATGAAGATTTAGAATTTCTAACTCATGAAAATTTGCGAGAGATGTTTTTTAACGACCCTAAAGGTTTGCTTAAAGAACTTAGTGAAAGAACTCGACGCAGAAAGGAAGCCTTCCAGTTCTTTAAACACCTAAACATTCGAGATATTCCGGAGGATAAGATAGAAGAGATCCAAAGAAAACTTGACCTCTTGGCATTAAGAGAAAATTTGCTGAATGACCTCGTTGGGAAAATCCTTGAACTATTTGAGATTACTTACTTAGGAAAGGAAGAAACAGAGGAGTTAATAAAAAGGTCAATACACGAAACCTCAGATATTAAGATCAACAAGGAATACGTTCATTAGTTGTGATCAGCTCAACAAACAATATTTCAGTAAGAGTGCTTAACCGAGCAAGGGAAATTTTAGCTTTAGAAAGGGCTGGTATTGAAGAGGTTGAGAAAAACCTTGATGAAAACTTTTTACAAGCTTTAGATTTGATCCTTTCTTTGAGGGGTAGGGTTGCGGTAACAGGTGTTGGCAAAAGCGGGATCATCGGGCGTAAAATCTCGGCAACTCTCTCTTCCCTAGGCACGCCTTCTTTTTTCCTTCATCCTGTTGAAGCTTTACACGGAGACCTTGGCACTTTAACCAAGGAAGACCTTCTTATTGCCATCTCCTATTCAGGGGAAACCCTTGAGGTTTGCGAGCTTGTGGAAATAGTTAAGCGAAGGGGTATAAAAGTCATCGCCATGACTGGGAATCCAGAAAGTCCTTTGGCAAAGCTTGCTGATGTTACTCTAAACACTAAGGTCCCTCGAGAAGCCTGTCCCTTTAACCTTGCTCCAACAACAAGCACTACCGCTACCTTAGCCCTTGGTGATGCCTTAGCAGTGTGTCTTTTTGAGCTTCGAGGACTAAGTTCAGAGGATTTTAGAAGAAACCATCCCGCAGGAGCTCTTGGCGAAAGGCTCAAGGTTAGAGTAAAAGAAATCATGCTCACCGGCGAGGCTATTCCAAAAGTGCTAACCGGAACACCTTTGCACGAAGCAGTCTACATCCTCGATAAAAAACGTTTAGGTGGGGTCATAGTTGTAGACAGGGGCGACCATGTCCTCGGTATATTCACAGATGGTGACCTTCGAAGACTTATAGCTAAAACCAAGCACCTGCCTGAGGTTGCGATCGACGAGGTGATGACTAAAAAGCCCAAATTAATAGAAGAAAACCGTTTGGCAGGCGAAGCTTTGGAACTAATGGAAAGGCATCTCATTACCCTGCTTCCTGTTATCAACGAAGACGAAAAGTTGGTTGGTGTGCTACATCTTCACGATATCCTCGGCAAGGGAACCTTTAAGTTTACCGTATAAGCCCTTCCTTGACTAAATCACCTTTAAAAATTACAATTTTAAACTGTTATCGAGGTGCAAAAGGGAGAAAGTATGCTTAAGTTGCCAGCTAGAAGAGAAAAATATACTCTTCAGGATGTTGATAAACCTAACCTTTTTAAAGAGTTTTTCCCTTACGACGAACCGCCTAAGGTTTACTTTGATTTTAAGTACATTCCACCAAGCTTACCAAAGAGCATCTACATTACCGACACCACCTTCCGTGATGGTCAGCAGGCAAGAACTCCCTACACCCCTCAACAGATAGAAACGATCTATAAGTTTCTGCACAGACTTAGTGGGCCAAAGGGAATTATAAGAAAGACAGAATTTTTTTTATACACCGCCAAGGATAGAGAAGCTCTTGAAAGATGCTTAGCCCTTTCCTACCCTTATCCTGAGATTACTGGTTGGATTCGAGCAAGGAAAGAGGATTTAAAGCTTGTAAAAGAGATGGGGCTTAAGGAAACAGGGATCCTTACCTCTTGCTCGGACTATCATATCTTTTTGAAGCTTGGTAAGACAAGGAAACAAGCCCTTGAGGATTATTTAGCGATAGTCAAGGAAGCTTTATCCTTGGGTATTAGACCGAGATGCCATTTTGAAGATGTAACTCGGGCTGATATTTATGGCTTTGTCATTCCTTTTGCCATTGAGCTAATGAAGCTAAGAGAAGAGAGTGGAATAGACATCATGATTAGGCTTTGTGATACTTTGGGAGTTGCGGTGCCTTATCCTGAGGCAGCTCTACCTGTTAGCGTCCCTAAACTTGTGCGGGCGCTGATCGACGAAGCTGGCGTCCCTGGAGAGCTTCTTGAATGGCATGGACATAATGATTTTTACAAAGCTGTAATCAACGCAACCACAGCTTGGCTCTACGGCTGTGTCTATGTTAATACCTCGCTATTAGGCATCGGTGAAAGAACGGGCAATACTCCCCTCGAAGCCATGGTGTTTGAATACTGCGCCTTAAAGGGAACAACTGATGGTATGGATTTAACAGTGATCACCGAGATTGCTGAATACTATCGCAAGGAACTGAACGAAAAGATAAGTCCTCGTCAACCCTTCGTTGGAGAGGAGTTTAACGCAACAAGAGCCGGTGTTCACATCGACGGCATCATCAAGAACGAAGAAATATACAACCCCTTCAATACAAACCTTCTTCTTAATAAGCCCATTCAGATTATCATTACCGATAAGAGCGGAACCGCTGGAATTGCCTACTGGATAAACACCCACTTTCGTTTGCCTCCTGAGAAGAGGGTCGACAAAAGGCATCCAGCAGTGCTTAAGATCTACAAGAAGATTCAAGAGCAGTATGATCAGGGAAGGGTCACCTCCATGTCAAACGAGGAGATGGAAGCCCTTGTAAGAAAGTACCTTCCTGAACTCTTCGAGTCCGAATTTGACCGGTTAAGAAAGTTTGCGGTAAAACTCATTCAGAAGTACCTCGAAGAAGAGGCAACCAAAGCTGAACTCTTGACCCTTGACCCAGAAAGGATAAAACCTATCATGCGGAAATTCTTGGAAGAACATCCTTACGTTCAGTTTATCTACCTTGTAGATACAGAAGGTAGACCTATGGTTGGTATGACCATGGACCTTGAACATCGGAAAAAGTTTAACGAGCTTTTAAGTAAAGAGACTTTTGAAGATAGAGACTGGTTTGTATATCCGATGAAGACCGGAGAATTTTACATTTCTCCCTTTTACACGAGTAAAATCACGGGAAAGCTCTGTATTACAGGTTCTATTCCCATAAGGAACGAAAACGATGAAATCATAGCCATCCTTGGGATAGACATTCGCTTTGAAGATCTAGTTAAGATGGAAAGGGATGAAATTGCTTAAAATTTTTATTATCTTCTTTTTTTCTTTCCTTTTTTATTCCATATTTCTCAAAGCTCAAGAACCTCCCATTATCACGGTAAGCCCAGAGGGTTATACCAAAACGGTTGTAAAAATTATCCCCTTCTCAGGGGATAAGGGAGCTGAGGTATCAAATCTCGTTAAGCGAGCCCTAAACCTTCATCTTATAATCCTTGCCCTTGAGGAAAAAGCACCATCAACCAAGGACCCAACGCTTAAAGGATCGGTAAGCTTAAGCGGAGGACGCTACTTTTTTCAAGGAGAGCTTACAGACCCCATTTCTGGAAAAAGTTTTAACCTTCGAGCTGAAGCCACAAACCCTGTCCTTCTTGCCTCGGGCATCGCAGACAAGGTTGTTGAGCTCCTAACTAAATACCAAGGGATAAGCCTTAGCAAAATCGCCTTCGTCCGAAGAACTGAAAGAGCAGACGAGCTTATCATCACCGATTTTTTAAAACAGGATTTCCGTAGGCTTAGAACAGCAGAATTAATCCTTTTCCCTAAATTTTCTCCCTCTGGCAAAAAGATAGCCTACATCGTCTATGGAAAGGGGACCTATCGATTGGAGGTAGCCAACATCCAAGGTCTTGAGCGAAAAGAATACAAACTAAAGGGTATTGCTGGACCACCCGTATGGTTCCCCGATGAGGAGCGTATGATTCTTACCCTTGAGGAAAGGGGCGAAGTAGGGCTATTCCTTTTTGACTTAAAGAGAGATGAAATTACCAAGCTTCATACCGGTTTAGGGGTTAGGCAGGCAGGAAGTGTAAGCCCTGACGGTAGGTTAGTTGCCTTCGTAGCTAGCTTAAGAGATAAGCCCCAAGTGTATATGCTAAACTTAACTTCAGGGGAAGCACGCAGGGTTTCTTTTGAGGGTGGGCATGCAACTTCACCCCGCTTTTCCCCAAAAGGTAACCTCTTAATCTACCTTCTATCTCAGAAAACTCTTGTTCTCTATGACCTTTCAAACAACAAAAAAACGCAATTAGTCCTTCCTTTTTCTATTACTGACCCAGCATTTTCTCCGACAGGTGATTACTTGATCTTCCGAGCAAAGGGTAAAAAAGGGGAGATTTACATTTTGCACCTTGATTCCCGCGTCTATCAAACTTACTTGCCCTATGATAACTTATACTATCCTGATTGGGGGAGGCACTAAGTATGACATCTTTGGAAAAAGATTTACCAATCTGGCAAAGGGTTAAAGAATACATCTACTCGAACGACAAGCTTTTTTTCTTTTTTAGGAGCTGAGATCACTGACATGAGGTTTGCGTTTCCCAAGGTTAGGAATGAAGGTTAAGCCTAAGCATCTAAACCCAGCCAAAGTTTGTCAAGGAGGGGTGCTCTTTACCTTAGTAGACCTTGCCTTTGCTCTAGCTTCAAACTCTTACGGAAACTTAGCCTTGGCAGTATAGGCCAATATAACCTATGTTAAGCCAGCCTATAAAGGCGATGTGCTTTATTGCTCGGGCTTCAGAGTTTAGCAGGGGTAAACGCACAGCTTCTTACCATATTGTTATCACTAAAAAAGGCACCCAAGATAAGATAGCCTTATTTGAAGGATTGGTCTAACGTTTTGAAAAGCAAATCTTCAAAAAGGAGGGATAGCCCATGCCAGTGGTTGAGATAAAGCTCTTTGAAGGGAGGTCTGTCGAGATAAAAAAGAGAATTGCTAAGGAGGTCACGGAAGTTTTGGTGAAGCATCTTCAGATCCCTGAAGATGCGGTGATTGTTATCTTTGAAGACATTAAGAGAGAAAACTTTGCTCAGGCGGGAGAATTAGCGATTGAGGCAACTTCTTCATAAAAATCGTTCCCATAGATGTCGATGATGACTATCGCCGGGAAATCTTTAACTTTTAGCCTGAAGAAGGCTTCTGGTCCAAGTTCAGGAAAGGCTATAAGCTCCATCTTTTCAACAAACTGAGAGAGGTAAGCTCCTGCCCCTCCAAAAGTTGCAAGATAGATAGCTTTGTATTCTTTTAAGAGCTCTTTCACCATTGGACTTCTCTTTCCCTTCCCCATTGTTGCTGAAAGACCAAGCTTTAAAAGCGGCTCAAGATAGGGGTCGAGCCGGGAGGAGGTAGTTGGTCCACAGGAGCCTATGACCTTGCCAGGGGAAGGAGGTGTAGGACCAACGTAGTAGATAAGCTCTCCGGAAAAATCAAAAGAGAAGTCCCTACCTAAATGGTTAAGGATTTTTCTATGGGTTGCATCCCTTCCGCAGAGGATCCAGCCGGAGATGGTTACCATATCCCCGGCTCTTAACAACTTTAAACAATCTTTATCCTCGAGGGGAAATCTCAAAGGTTTAGCCTCATTTAGAAGCATTTCAAAGTGACGGACTCGGCAAACTTTTCTCTTTCTTCTCTATCTGTCTTTTTAATAAGGTCGCTAAGCTTCACATTCTTGAGCATGCATTCAATTATGTCAGCAAGCTTTCTCCAGATGGGGTAGGCTACGCATTCTTCAACCTCGTCGCAACCTTCGGCAGGGTCGATACAAGAGGCTATGCAAACCGGACCCTCTAAAACTTCAAGAATCTCGTAAAGAGTTATCTCCTCAGGCGGCTTTCTTAAAACATAGCCTCCGCCAGGTCCACGAGAAGAACGAATGAGCCTTGCCTGACGGAGCCTGTTTAAGATCTGAGCGAGGTAGACCTTCGAAATTTTCTGCCTCATAGAAATTTCATCAAGAGTTACCCCTTCAGGATAAGCCTTGGCAATCTCATACATTGCTCTAACAGCATACCTACCTTTGGTTGAGAGTTTGAACATACCTTACCCCTCCATAAAAAGCGTAAAGTTTATTGTGATATTAAAATAATTTATAATTTAAAAATATCAAGAGCTTTTTTAAAAACTTTAACTCATTACAATAAAGACCCCTAACCTCAATCGGGACGGCGCTTTGGTATGTAATCCTGAGGCACGCAAGTGCCGAGGGACCCCTCGGCTGACGCCTCTGGGCGCCAAAAAAACGCTTGGGGTGACAGCCCCGCCATGTCCTCCCAAGCGTGAGCGAGGGAACCTCCCCCTGAAGGTTCGGGGTGCCATCCTCCATCCTCTCCTACCAAGAGATAGAGGAGCGTTTCCTTTCGGTGAGACCTATTATTAATCGCCAAAATCAAAAATGACCTCACAAACATACGATGAATAGTTAAAACAGTATGGAAATTTTTTAGAAATGTTATAAATTAATAAGTATGGAAAGTTTAAGGCTAAACGTTGAAGGGATGACTTGCGTTAACTGTGCAAGAGCCATAGAGATATCATTAAAAAACCTTAAAGGTGTTTCTAAAGTAAGCGTAAGCTTTGAGCTTGGGCGAGTTTTAGTTGATTATGACCCCACCTTCGTACCAGAAGAGGACATAAAAAGGGTAATAGAAGATTTAGGCTATAGGATTGTTTTCGTAAGTACGCTTAAAAGCTTTGAAAAACCCATTCTTAAACCGGAGTTTGCCGGTCTTATGATGGTTTTTTCTTCCCTAAGCGTAGTCCTAAACTCAATAAAAAAATAAGGAGGGAAGGCTAAGATGAAAGAAGAGTTAAAGCTTAGAATTTATGGAGCCCCGGTGTTGAGGGAGAAGTCTACTCCTGTAGAAAAATTTGACGAGGATTTAAAGGAAACTATTAAGAGGATGGCAGAACTTATGTATAAAGTAAAGGGGCTTGGGCTTGCCGCAAATCAGGTAGGTATCCCTAAAAGATTCTTCATAATGGATATCAAACAAAGGGAAGGAACGCCCGAGCTTGAAGTTTACATAAATCCAGAGATACTCAATGCTGAGGGGTATACCGAGTATGAGGAAGGTTGTTTAAGCATCCCGGGTTATTATGCCAAAGTAGAACGCTATGCAAAGCTTTACATTCGAGCCTATGACCTTGAGGGAAAACCTTTTGAGAAAGAGCTAACCGGTCTTCACGCTATAGCCTTCCAGCATGAATACGACCATATAGAGGGTATACTCTTTATAGATAGGATTTCTCCCCTAAAAAAGGAGCTCTTTAAAAGATGGTGGAAAAAGCGTGAGAAGGAGTTAGTCGGAAAGTAGTCTTATCCTTTCGATGTATCTCGTTTTTCCTTGTTCGTCAAACTCTAAGTAGACGCCTTCAACCTTTACGGGGGTTGATTTTTCAACTTCAAGCTTTCTTCCAACCATGGTGGTGTATAGCTCAAGAGCTTGGTCTATCCTCATACCTATTATGGAATGAACACTTCCGCACATACCAACATCAGTTATGTAGCCTGTCCCTTTCGGTAGAATTGTTTCATCAGAGGTTTGCACATGGGTATGTGTGCCAACGACCGCTGAAACAAGCCCATCAAGGAAATAACCTAGGGCAATCTTTTCTGAGGTAGCTTCGGCATGAAAGTCAACGAAGATAAAAGGGGTCTCCTCCTTTAGCATCTCTGCAAGTTTTTTCCCAACAAGGAAAGGGTTTTCAAGGGGGCGCATAAAGATCCTACCCTCAAGGTTTATCACTCCAAGCTTTTTTCCCTCTTTGTTTATGAGGCCATAACCCTTACCCGGTGCACCAGGTCCATAGTTAGCAGGTCTTAACACCCGGTCAGACTTTACAAGGTAGGGGATGAATTCCTTTTTCCAGATATGGTTCCCGCTTGTTATCAGGTCGACGCCAAGGCTAAGGATCTCTTCAGCCACTTTCTCAGTAAGTCCATAACCACCTGCAGCGTTTTCACCGTTCACAAGCACAAAATCCGGGAGGTACCTCTTCTTCAACTCAGGAAGAAGAATTTGAAGGGCAAGCCTCCCACTTGCCCCAACCACATCCCCTAAAAAAAGCAATCTCACCACTTCGTCAACTCCTTACTTAGCATACTCAACTACCCTTGTTTCTCTAAGTACTGTAACCCGGATTATGCCAGGATAAGTTAGTTCCTTTTCAATTTTCTGCGCAATCGCTCTCGCAAGGAGGTAAGCTTCTTCATCGGTCACCTTTTTGCTATCCACGATGACCCTTACTTCACGTCCAGCCTGAATGGCAAAGGCTTTCTCAACCCCTGGGAAAGACTGAGCAAGGCTTTCAAGCTCTCTAATCCTCTTTAAGTAAGCCTCTAAAAGTTCCCTTCGAGCGCCTGGTCTTGCGCCTGAGAGGGCATCCGAAACCTGAAGAAGGATCCCCAAAAGTGAAGTTATGGGCACATCCTCATGATGGGAAGCAATGGCCTGGACTATCTCTTCATCCTCTCCGTATTTTCGAGCCAATTCCGCTCCAATGAGGGCATGTGGTCCTTCTTGTTCATAGCTTGCTGCCTTTCCAATATCATGAAGAAGGGCTGCACGCTTTGCTTTCTTGAAATCAAGACCAAGCTCTGCCGCAAGGTTAGAACAGATGATCGCCGTCTCTATGGAGTGCTGGAGGACATTTTGGCTATAGCTTGTGCGGAATTTAAGCTTACCAAGGAGCTTTAAAAGTTCGGGATGAACACCATATATTCCCATCTCAAAACAGGTCTTCTCCCCAATTTCAAGGATATGGTTTTCCATTTCCTCCTCCACTTGTCTTACCACCTCTTCGATCCTTGTGGGATGGATCCTTCCGTCGGCAATAAGCCTCTCTAAAGCGATTTTAGCGATCTCCCTACGATAGGGATCATGGCAAGAAAGAACCACAACCTCGGGCGTATCATCGATCAACAAGTCCACTCCGGTTAAAGCCTCAAAGGTCCTGATATTTCTTCCTTCACGACCGATGATCCTTCCTTTCATCTCTTCAGAAGGAAGCTCAACGACCGAGACGGTTTTTTCAGTAACAAAAGGGATGGCTGCCTTTGCGGTAGCATAGGCTATGATTTCCTGAGCCTTCCTTTTTGCCTCCTCCTGTATTTCCTTCTCCATCTTGGCTATGAGCTTTGCCTTTTCTTCTGTCAGCTCTTCCTCGACCTTCTTTAAAAGATATTCTCTGGCTTCTTTTTCGGTAAGACCCGCAATTTTCTCCAACTCCTTCTTTGCTTGAGCTACAAGCTCGGAAAGTTCCTGCTTTTCCTTTAGAACTTCCTCTTTCAATCTGGTTAGTTCGTGGGATTTCTGTTCTACTTGGTTAAGCTTTTCGTTAAGCATCTTTTCCTTTTCAAGTAAATGTTCCTCTTTAATCTCGACCCTTTTTTCCCTTTCTCTCAATTCGTTGAGCTTTTTTTCTTCCTTCTCTTCAAGCTCCTTTTTAAGCCTTCTTAACTCTTCTTCAATCTTTGCTTCGGCTGATTGCAGCTTAAGTTGAGCTTCCTTCTCTGCCGATTCCAAGATTTGTTTAGCCTTTTCTTCGGCAGTGGAAATCAGTTGTTTGGCGCTTTTTTCCGCTTCCTCAAGGATATTCTTAGCTGTTTCTTTTGCTGACTTAACTAAGGCGAGCTCTTTTTTCCTTTGAAGATAAAAATAAAGAAAACTGAGCCCAATTCCAACGATAAGACCGATGATCAGGAGCACCAGAGACATCATGAATATCCCCCCTTTTTTTATAAAAATTTAAGAAGGGGGAAGAGGTAGGAAGGTGAGCCTTTAAAGTGACCCCAGGTGTGCCGTGGGGGTGAACCCGTCCTTCTGGCTCTGTTGGTTAAGTTTTCGGGTGGGGTCTGGTTAGCTGAGCTCCCTGCTTCAGCCCCAGAGCCACCTTACCCGTCACTCTCTTTGGTGTGAGCCAGGCGGGTGTAACCCCCTCACGAGCACCCCAGGGTTGGTATTTCTTTTTCTAAAAAATCTGCAAGCCTTTTACTTTGAGCTTTAAGGTACTCCTCCAGGGCTTCTTTTTCCTTTTTTGCCTTGAGATATTCGTAAGCTACCTGGAAGAGTAACCAAATAGCAAGCTTGTAGGCAGGCACGTTCTTCACCTTCACAATCTCCGCCTTCTTTTCCTCTAAGAAGGCAAGCACCTCTTTTATTTCCTCCTCCGGAAGATTACTCCGGAAGGTAAAGCATTGACCTAAAAACTCAAAAGTAACTTCATGTGTAGCCATGGTTAAATCTGAGAAAGTTTTTCAATAAGATTACCAAGCCTTTCTTTTAGCTCCCTCCTTTCCTCTTCCCTCCTTTTTATCTCCTCCTGTAATCTTTGGTTCTCCTCTTCCTTTTGAGAAAGCTTGTTTAATAATTCTTCCTTTTCTTTTCTTAATTCTAAGACAGTATTAATAAGGGCTTCGATCTTGCTTTCTAATTCAAGAACCTCTGGCATGCTCATTTATGTAGCCTCCTGAATCGTAAATTTTTATAATAAAAAAACAACTTTTTTGTTTTTTGTCAAGCCCTAAAGTAGTCTTTTTTTTTTCAACCTGATCAAAGAGGGACCTTTGTTCTCTATCTGACTCTAATCATTAAAGCGATGAAAATTCATTTAATAGAGTTTTTGGGCCTTACTGGAGGAGAACTATTTAAACATCTCTAATCTTTTCTTGAATTGTTTTATTTTTTAATTTAAAATTTAATCGTAAAGGAGAAGTTGAGGTTTAATTAGGTTATGTTGTTTAAAATTAACGAACAAATTCCTCTTTTTTCTCTACAGAATTCAAAATTTGCGCCCCATGCGGCTATCCATTTACTAGAGACGGAAAGGATTAATTTGGGGGGCATTTTATACACCGTCTCATATAGTAAAAAAAAGTTTTTGAACTAATCTTCCCTTACTACAAAAAAATAGTAATAATGCTATAGTTGCAGATTTTGCCGCTGGGTGTGTAGCCTTCGCTTTTCCAATTTTATCATTAGGGGCCGATTACAGACTTGCAGACTATGACCCAGAAGCTGTCAACTTTCTTAAAAAATATTTTTCTTCGGAAAAAAATTTTTTTATACAAATTCTTTAAAAGACGCAAGTCGAGCAAAGTTTAACATTAAAGAAGATGATTTTTTAATTGTAATTGGTAATCTTCAATATAATGATACAACCTCTCTTTACAAAAAGACTGAAAAAAAATCATTTGAGTGCGATTCAGATCTTTATGGTAGAGATATTGGAATTTCCTTTTTAAAACTTTTTGCTAAATTAAAAGCTGATGTTATTTGTGTTTTACACCCTCTTTCTTATCTCATTAAAGAAGTGAATTTTAAAAGACTTAAAGGTTTGAAGGAGATGTATAAATTAAAAATGGGGTATATATTTTCAAGTGCTGAATTTTTCTTTACAAAAACTGCTAAGTTTCCAATAGTAATTGCTTTATATGAAAAAAATTATTTAGGAATGGACTACGCATACATTAAAAATTTTAGCTTTAAGTTCCTTGATAGAGAAGGAGAATTTGTTTTAAATAAATATACTACAATAGATGGCTATATAAATAAATATCCTCCACGAAGTGGAGAACTTACAACCTCACCGATTAGTCTTTACTTTTACACCTTTCGAGATTTAAATTCACTTCTACGCAATGCTACTTTTTTAAAAAAGCCAAATGATAATACCATTATTATAACATTAGAAAATTTTTATAAATATGCCTATCTTCATTGTTTAAAGATTTTTGTTTTAAAGCTGAAGAAAGAGAAAGATGATTTATGGGTTTTTGGGAATCTTTCTCCATTAGTTAATAATGATTTTGTAGAAAATTATAAGAAATTTTTTGTTTTCTACGCTATAAAAACACATAAATTTTTTTTTGAAGATCCAGAAATTGCAGAAAAACTTTTTGAATTTTATCAAATTGATGAAAGTAAAATGTGTTTACAAAAAGTTGAAAATTTTTTAAGTAAATACTTTTATTCTTTATATCAATTATAATTTCATGGTAAAAATAGATGCTAAGATTAGAAATCTTTGATGACAGGATAAAAATTTTTATTAAAAAGAAGACTGAGGGTAAAATACGATTTAAACGTGTGAATAAGTATGGTGTTAAAGAACAAATAAAACAAGATGAAATCAACTTAATGGATACTAATCAATACATAGAATGGCAAATTACCTATAACATAGAGGCTAGTAAAAATGATTTTGATTCAGATTGGTTAGTTTCTGAGTGTCTATATAGAGATGTAAAAGGAAAGAAAAGATATCCTTATGAATTATCAAAAATTCTTTTAGAATGTAAGAAAAAAGCGTGGATAGAAAATCATGTTTATCAAAAATTAATTGATGAAATAGAAAAATATACGCTTTTTTTAGAAGAAATTCCAACCTATATTCAAATGGAAAATAAGAAATTAAATATAGGATCATTAACTTTTGAAATCAAAAAATGGATTATTCCTATATATAAAATTTATAACAAGTGATGGTACTTTTATTGAAGCAATTAAAGAGAAGCAACAATTTGCATATCAAATGCAAATAATGGTTTATTTTTGTATCCCTTTTACTTGCTTTACTATATATCAAAATCCGGACAATTCAAATGAGATAGTTTATTTATTAACGAATGATAACGTTGATTCTATTATAAATTTAATCAAAGTTTTTGGTTGTGCCTCAAAACGACATCAGCATGATATTCTTGAAATTCTAAAATGTATTCAATCTTTATAGATAAACTATTATTAAAAAATTCTAAATTAAGCTAAAACCTTAGGGTTGCTTTAAGACGAAGGGGATGAAGCAGCAGGTCAAGACCATCGTTTATGGATTTGACTAAGATGTCTGCCGAGGTAAGAGCTGAGACGGAGCATCCTTCATCAAGAAGAACGCAAACCCCAATTCTTGCCGCTTTGAGCATCCTTCTATCGTTGTTTCCATTGCCAAAGGCGATCACTTTCTCAGCCCCAAGCTTCTTGACAAAATCCTCCTTCTGCTTATCTTGGTCGGCACCCTGAAGGATGATAACCTCACAGTTTACCCCAGAGAGCTCCTTTTCAGCCCTCCCAAAGGTATCAGCTGTTAAAACATAAATTTTTAAGAATTCGGAGATCTTGTTTAGCCTTTCTTCCACCCCTGGGATAAGCTTTCCGTCAACAGAAAGTGTCCCTGTAAAGTCAGATACTAAATACTCTAGCTCTACCTTCCCAAACCCTGGGATCTCAAGCTCAAACATAGGGCACCTCCCCTTAGTTTTGATAGGACTTTGCCCTGGCGACGAATTCGTCAGCCAAGGCTAAGAAGGCTTGGCTAACCTTATGATTGGGTTCATAGTCAAGGATTGGTTTCCCGTGGCTTTGGGCTTCGCTAACTCTAATGCTCCTTGGGATTAGTGTCTTGAATATGATCCAGGCAAAGTGCTTTTTTGCCTCCTCTGCCACTTCCTGACTGAGCTTGTTCCTGATGTCATACATGTTAAGAATAAGCCCAAAAAGCCTAAGCTCAGGGTTAAAGCTTGCCTTAACTCCCCTTACCGTTCTAACAAGTAAAGACAAACCCTCTAAGGCATAGTATTCGCATTGGAGGGGTATAACAACTCCTTGCACTGCTGTTAGAATGTTTACGGTAATAAGGCTAAGAGAAGGCGGAGAGTCAAAAAGGATAAAGTCAAAGAAATCAAGAAGGGGGATACCTTTAAAGGTTGAGCTTTCCAAGAGATTTTTAAAGACGTATTCTCTGTTTTCTTCTTCGGCAAGCTCAAGTTCAAGACCGACTAGGTCGATGGATGAGGGTAGAAGATTGAGGTGTGGGAAGGGTTCAAGGATAAACCTTTCGCAGTTTCCTTCAATCAAGGCTTGATAGAGGCTTCTTTCCTTGCTTACTCTAACTCCAAGACCTGAGCCTGCGTTTGCCTGTGGGTCAGCATCGATGAGCAATGTTTTATAGCCCTTAAGACTTAGCGCTCGGGCAAGGTTTATGGCAACGGTTGTCTTCCCAACTCCCCCTTTTTGATTGATAAAGGCAAAAAGCTTCATAAGCTAACATTTTTCATTGGTTTAGCAACTTCTCAAGAAGGACTACGAAAAAGAAAAGGACGCTTATCCAGCCGTTTACTGTAAAGAAGGCTTTGTTTAGCTTTGAAAGGTCATGAGGCTTAATAAGCCTGTGCTCATAGATTAGAAACATCGAAAGAAAAAGCAGACCAACAAGGTAGATGTAAGGGGTCTTTTCAAAGGTTCCTGCTAAAAGAAGAAGGGATAGAAAGGTGAGAAAGTGGAGGATCCTCGCAAACCTTATAGCTCCGACAATGCCGAACCGCACAGGAATGGATTTTAGCCCAACTTTTTTGTCAAACTCGTAATCCTGAAGGCTATAGAGAATGTCAAAGCCTGAAACCCAAGTGCTCATCGCAAGCCCAAGGAGAAGGGCAACCGTAGAAATCCTTTCGTTTAAGGCTACATCAACACCAAGTGGGATCAAAAAGTAGACAAGCCCCAACACAAAATGAGGAAAATAGGTAAGTCTTTTGGCAAGGGGATAAAAAATGAGAAGAAGGATGACAATGGGGCTAAGCATGAGAGCTAAGCGGTTAATCAGGGCACAGGTTAAAACAAAGAGGGAGCCTGAAAGGACGATGATGGCTATGAGCTCAGGCTTTTTCACAAGACCGCTTGCGTGGGGCCAGACCTTCGTCCTTGGGTTTTGAGCATCGTAGGGCAGGTCAAGGAGCCTGTTTAAAGCCATGCCAAGGGTCCTAGCAAATACTGCAGAAAGCACGATAAGGAGTATTTTCTTTGGGCTCGGTAGCTCCTTCATGAGAAGAAGAATGCTTGAAAGGACAAATGGTAGGGCAAAGATAGTATGCTCAAGCTTTAAAAGCTCAGAGTAGAGCCTCAATCTTTGGGCTAAGCCTTTAGACAAGGTTCTGCACCTGTTCTCTAATCTTTTCTAGAAGGTCCTTTGCCGAGACGGCAAGCAAAGAGAGGTGAGCATTTTGAGCCTTGTTAGAAAGAGTTGTTATCTCTCGATGCATCTCCTGCAAAAGAAAATCAAGTTTTTTTCCTGAATTTGGCTCTCCTAAAGTTTCTTCAAAGTGGGTTAAATGGACTTTAAGTCTGTCAACTTCTTCGGTGATGTCAAGCCTGTCAAGAAGGATGGCGACCTCCTGATAGAACCTCGCAGGGTCAAGCTTTCCAGAAGTAAGCTCAAGAAGATAGCTCTCAATCCTTGCTTTAGCCTTCTCAATGTTTTCCCTTTTTACATCTTCCTTTAAGGCAAAAATCTTATCAATAATTTATTTAAGCTCATGAAAATAGCTTAAGATTCGCTCTTTAAGTCTTTCTCCTTCTTTAATTCGGGACTTTTTAAGATTTTTTAGAGCGGAATCAAGGGCAGGGAAGACTTCTTCCCAAAGCACCTCTACATCCTCTTCCCGTTCTTCAAGGGTAAGATAATCCCGAAAATAGAGAAAATGCTGAAAAGTCAATGGCTCTTCAAATGCAAGCTCTGACTGCAGGATTTCTAAGGCAGTTTTTAGCTTTTTAGCAAGCTCAAGGTCAAGGTAGATCTCCTTTAGTCCCTTGGCAAAGCCATAATACTTTATCTGAACCTCGACCCTCCCCCTTCCGAAACGTTCGTTTACTTCCCGTCTTATACGGTCTTCAAGAAGGGCATACCTCTTAGGAAGCTTGATGTAAACCTCAAGGAACCTGTGGTTTACGCTTTTAGCAAGGCACACAATTTGAAAAGTGTCCGATTTGTAAACACCCTGACCAAAGCCCGTCATGCTCTCCATCTTTTTCCCTCTCTAACGATCCTTGAGAAAGCTTTCCACTAAAGTAAAGATTTTTTCCCTTTCCTCAGGACGGAACCAATGGATGTTTTTCTCTTTTTTAAACCAGGTGATCTGGCGTTTGGCGTATCTTCTCGTATCCCTTTGAATAAGCTTTATAGCGGTATCAAGCGATATCTCACCTTTAAGGTACGAGATGATATGCCTATAGCCAATAGCTTTAAAAGCCTTAGCCGAAGGGGAATACCCCATATCAAGGAGTTTTTTAACCTCATCAACCCAGCCTCTATTGATCATTTCCAAAACTCGTTTGTTGATTTTATTATAAAGTTTCTCTCTTTCAAGGATAAGTCCTATTTTAAGAATTAAATAGCGGGGTTTAGCCAAGGCAAAGGAATGGTTTTTGTGAAATTCTGAGAAGGGTTTTCCTGTTGCTAAGCATACCTCAAGGGCTCGGCTTATTCTAACAAAATCCTTTGGGCTTACCTTTTTAGCATACTCTGGGTCAAGCCTTTTTAACTCCTCATAGGCAAAAGCTAGATTTTCCCTTACCATTGCCCGAACCCTTTCTCGGATTTCTTGGGGAACGATAACCTCGAACAATCCGTATTCAAAGGCTCGAAGATAAAGCCCAGTTCCGCCAACCAGAATGGGAACCCTGCCCCTTTCCCAAACATCCTCAACCACAGGGTCTACAAGCTTTATGAACTTTCCTGCGTTCATCTCCTCATCGGGAGAAAGGATAGAATAAAGATGATGGGGAACTCCTCTCTTTTCCTCTTCCGTTGGTTTTGCTGTCCCGATGTCTAATCCCCGGTAAAACTGCTGAGAATCAAAGTTTATTACCTCTCCGTTAAACCTTAAGGCAAGCTCAACCGCAAGCTCGCTCTTTCCAGTTGCCGTAGGTCCGCAAAGGGCTATAACCTTTTTCATGCTCTTATCAAGTTCTTTAGCTCTGAAAGACTAAGCTTGTAGAAGATGGGTCTTCCATGGGGACAGGTAAAAAGGGAATCTCTAAACATCCTTTCAACAAGGTAAAGCTTTTCTTCCTCGCTTAAGAGTTCTCCCTTTTTTCTTGCAAGAAGGCAGGATGTCTTTTTTAAAAGCTCATCCCTTAAGTCTAAGGCTGGAGCTTCTTCCTCTAAGAGGCTTCTTAGCACCCATTCAACATCTTCGCCCGCTAAGTAATCTGGAACACCAAGGATAAGGATTGTTCCCTCTTGTAGGATTTTGAAGATAAACCCCTGCCTTAAAAGCTCATCCTTTAGGGCTAAAAACTTAGAGAAGGCTACCTCATCAAGAGGGATGGTTTTTCCGATGATGAGTTTCTGCGAGCAAACATCCTTAGCCTTCGCTTTAAGCCTCTCATAGATTATCCTTTCGGCGAGGGCATGCTGGTCGATGATGAAAAGCTCATCCCCCTTTTCCACAAGAAGATAAGATCGCTTGAAGGCACCAATTAACCTAAAATCATGAAGTGCATCCTTAGAGGTGTACTCTTTCTCAAAAAAGGGGAGACCTTTATCAACGGTTTTCCCCTGCGGTTGAGAGATGTTAGTTTTAATCTCATAGGGAGGGACAAAATCACTCTCGGAGACCCTATACACCTCTCTATCAAAGCTAAGAGGCAGGTCCTCAATCTCTTCTTTTTCTTTGCTTTTAGTCCTTTCTTTGATAAAGCTTGAGCGTCTTCCAAAAAGGTCTTCAAGGGCTGAGCTAAAGAGATGAAAAAGGTCTTCCTCCCTTCTAAACCGGACCTCCCACTTGGCAGGATGAACGTTAAAGTCAACAAGCTGAGGGGGGAGAGATATGGAGACTACTCCGGCAGGAAAGCCATAGCTTCCATAATACTTCTTAAGAAGAGAAACAAAGAGCTTTCCCAACCTTTCGTCTTTTACCCATCTTCGGTTGACAAAGAAGTAAAGATACCGCGTATGAGGATAAACTTTTTCTTGGCTTGTAAGAATTAGCTTTAGATGGTAGGGAAGCTTAGCATACTCTTTTGTTAGGAGATACCTCTCATCGATGGAGAGGAGCTCTGCTAAAATGGCTTCTTCAGTCCCAGCTTCAATCCTGAAATAGGGCTCACCCTCGACAAAGACTTCCCATTTAACCGCAGGATGGCTAAGCATGATTCCCCGTATTATCTCAAGAGCTTTTGCGGTTTCAGTCCTCTTACTTTTTAAAAAGGCTTTTCTTGCAGGAAGATTGGCAAAGAGGTCTTTTACAGAAACTAAGGTCCCTTGCTTTAAGGCTGAAGGCTTAAAGGAGACCTCTTTCCCAAACTCTACATACACCTCATAGCCTGTATCAAGACCCTTAGCGCGGCTTTTAATGGTTAGCTTTGAGACCTCAGCTATGCTTGCGAGAGCCTCTCCCCTAAACCCTAGGGTTAGAAGAGAGTAAAGGTCAGAGAGACTCTTAATCTTGCTAGTTGTGTGCCTTTTAAAAGAAAGCCTCAGGTCCTCAGGCTCCATACCTTCGCCGTCATCATAGACGGTAATCTCCTCCAAACCTCCACCATAGAGTTCTATTCGGATTTGAGTTGCTCCGGCATCAAGAGAATTTTCAACAAGCTCTTTCACTACCGAGGCTGGACGATCGATGACCTCGCCGGCAGCGATCTTGGCGACAACCTCCTCAGGCAAAAGATTGATTTTTGACATCGCAACCCTTGCAAATTTTTAAAAGCTGTGTAGCTTTAAAGCATGAGAAAGATTATAGCAGGACCGAAGAGAATTCAAGCCCTAATCGAAAAGCTTGCAGACAAGGTCTTAGAGAATCATCCTATATTAGAGAGTGTTGCTCTCGTTGGTATCCGTTGCGGAGGGGTCCCCTTGACAAACCGTCTAAGAGAAATCTTTCACAAAAAGAAGGGTGTCTTAGTCCCCTGCGGATATTTAGACATTACTCTTTATCGGGACGATTGGACAAGGATTGCCCATCAGCCCCAGGTTAAAAAAACGGAGATTCCCTTTTCCATAGAGGACTTAAACATTATCTTAGTTGATGATGTGATCTATACAGGAAGAACGGTTCGGGCTGCCCTTGATGCCCTCATCGACCTTGGTCGTCCAAAAAAGATCGAGCTTGCCGTCCTCCTTGACCGCGGAGGGCGAGAGTTTCCCATTGAGCCGAACTACTGCGCTTTAAAACTAAAAAAACTTGCCCCAGATGAGTATGTAAACGTCTACTTCAAGGAACTTTCGGGCAAGGATGCCATCGTCATAGAAACCTACCCATCCTAAATTGATAAAAGCCCTATCGTGAAAAAGTTCACTTAAGCTAATCAAACCTCGCTAATATACATTAGATTATATAAAAATATTCACAATGTTGTGGAGGGTAACATGGATAAGACGCTTAAAGAATTGGCAAAAGAGGGTCGAATTACACCGGAGATGGAGGTTTGCGCAAAGGCTGAGGGTGTTTCTCCGGATTATATTCGGGAGGGCATAGCTCAGGGGACGATCGTTCTCTGCAAAAACAAGAAGAGTAATCTCGCTAAGCCTTGTGCCATCGGTAAAGGTCTAAGAACCAAAGTTAATGTAAACATTGGGACCTCGAAGGATAGGGTGAACATCGAGGAAGAGCTTAAAAAGCTTGAGATAGCGATAAAGTATGGAGCCGATGCTGTGATGGACCTTTCAA
>Ga0081519_100030_pt1 | contig 34371 bp, 24 predicted proteins | sample ConSprmetagenome_FD_70987 | JGI IMG/M metagenome (GOLD analysis project Ga0081519, IMG submission 70987) | Hot spring microbial streamer communities from Conch Spring, Yellowstone National Park, USA - C T=80-84 v2 (version 2) | ecosystem: Environmental > Aquatic > Thermal springs > Hot (42-90C) ...
AAAGACATTAATGAATGTTTGCAGACTTATCCTCCCTTTTAAAACCCCATACGTGAACAAGAAGGGCCCCATTATCTCGAGATTAGGAATCCCTCCCCAGGCAGACCACACATCTTTTTCTTTGAGACTTCTCGGAGAGGGTGCGTTGTCACTAGCATACACTTCTACTAAACCCTTCTCGAGAGCATTCCACAATGCTTCACGGTCTACGCCGGCCTTAAGCGTGGGGGCCATTTTAAGGTAAGTTCCATATGCTTTGCTATCCTCCCTTGTGAAAAACAAGTAGTGGGGGCACGTCTCAGCCGTTACTCTAAGATTTTTGCTTTTAAGGAAGGCTAAGGCGTCAACACCCTCCTTACTCGATAAGTGTGCTACGTGTAAGCGAGCCCCTGTTTCCAACGAGTAATACCCAAGCTTCAACACTGCGGCCGCCTCGGCATATGGGCTCCTGCTTAAGTGATATGCTTCTATATCGTCTCTTACCCGGTATCTGCTCTCTAGTAATGTTATGAGGCCTTCATCCTCGGCATGTGCTACTATCACTACATTTTTCTCAGCTGCCTTCTCGAAGATTTTCCCCAACCCTTTATCAGACGCCTGGAAAGGCCTGCACGTAAATACTTTAAAGGTTTTAACGCTTATTTTCACAAGCTCTTCAATAGCGTTATAGTTTTGTTCGTTAAGAAACCCACCGGTCAATCCGTAGTTAACATAGGATTCTCTTCTAGCAGCTTGAATTTTCTCGAGAGCAGTCTCGGTTTTATCCACAAACACTCTTAGAGGCATATCTATCAGTGTCGTAATACCTCCATAAGAAGCTGCGAGGCTTCCTGAACGCCAATCTTCGTGATCAAGGTTGTCTGGGTCGTAGACGTGGGCATGGACGTCTATTCCTCCGGGCACAGCTAACAACCCATTCCCATCCAAGACTTCGTCTGCTTCAAAAGTCTTTTTCGAGACCGCCTTGACAACGTTATCTTCTATTAGTATGGAGCCCTCGACAAGCTCGCCCCCCACGGGGATTTTAACGTTTTTTAAAAGAATCCTCCGCATTTAAATACCCCCTTAGGTTAAATTACTGGTTTCTTAGGTTTTAAAATGTCCTTGAAACAAACATTCTTGTTATCGATAGTAAATACTCCTTGAGATGTTTAGGGAGTTTTTCATACACCTGCGATAGAAATCCAACGACTATGAGCCTCGTCGCCTCCTCTTCGCTTAAACCCCTAGTCATCAAGTAGAAGACCTCGTCGCTCTTTATCTTGCCAAGGCTTGCCTCATGGGTTAACTCAGAATCCATTGAAACCGATTTGAGCGAAGGAATTGTTTCAAACACCGCGTTGCCTAATAGTAAACCAGTACACTCTACATGGCCTTTAGTCTCTCCAGACAAGGCCTCCAAAGTGATGTCATGCTTAATGAATGATTGATCGTGCGCAACACTTTTCACGTTAACGATCGCGGAGGATCCGCTTCCCTTCAACCTTACGCGAGTATTGTGAAGCACCCTGGAGTTTCTATGTCCTATGGTTGAAGAATAGATCTCAACCCTTGCTTTCTCATAGGCGTTAACCTCGCTACTCAGCGTTATCGCATCCACGGGTGTGAGCTTCACGTAATACTCTCTGAATACTGAACCTTCGCCAAGGCTTACACTAGCTTTAGCTCCTACTTTCACTTTAGACCTCCAGTTATGAACCATTATGCTAGTCACATCGGAATTGCTTCCGATATCTATGAGGGTCAATGCTGAATGCACTCCCTCCTCAACTAATGCAGCACATCCCTTTGCCAATGTAACCTGGGCATTGTCCTCTATATCAATAATATTCAAGATTTTCTGGTGGAACCCTGGAGATTCTAGTATAAAACAGTAATAGAGCGGGGTATCCAATCTTAGCCCCGCCGGTACCTTAACGTAAAGCCCTGTTAATCCTTGTTGCTGAAACACGTCTTTCCTCAATCCATTCTTCTCCAGGATGTTGATGATCTTTTCCGCATATTCCTTATTGTTGAACGCTGTTTTCACATCTTCTAATACTACACCCTTGCCTGAGAGCGTCTTAATATACGACTTCATGAATAGCTTTTCGTTCACTACGACACTTGATATCTCACCTGGAAAAGGCAAACCTGTCTTCGCTAAAAGCTTATCAGTGGTGTCTGTGCTGGGCAAACCAATCCTCCTTAAATAATCGTGTAAAACAGATCATGTTAATCTACATATATCGCTGGCTTTAAAGGCTGGGCTTTCTCGCTACGCGGAATCCCTCTCGCCCTTGCCTCGTCTTCCCACAACACTTCTATCTTTAACCCTGTTTTCCTTTCTAGGAAGTTCACCGAGTATTGTAAAACTTCGTACTCTCTTCTACTAGATGTTTTAAATACATCCTCGTTTGGATTCCTGCTAAATGTCTGAACAGTTTCAACAATCTCTAATTCCCGTCCTCTCAGATTATAATTGCTTTTCAGCTCCTCTATGATGCTTTTCATCCCTTTTCCCTCACGATACAGTCTCAATGCCTCCCTCTTCCACTCGGGCGCTACAATGATCACTGCCTTGGTTGCTGGCTTCTTCAAAACCTCTAGTATTTTCCTCACGTCTTCCACCAATGCGAAGAGAGAATCCACCAATACCTCGGATTCTTCATCCTCCCAATACCTGCTACCTGTCGGCCATTCGGAAATACTGAGAAATCCGCCACCTCCGAGCAGCTCGTTAAGCTCCTCCGTTAAGTGAGGGATAACTGGGTTTAACATTATCAGCCAGTCTTCGGATATATACTTCACAGCCTTCAAGTAATTCTCCCCTACCAAATCCCTGTATTGTTCGATAAGATTCATCACATGGTAGAAGGCCTTTTGAACGTAATCCCTTACTTCAAGTAACTCCATCGATTTCCTCGAATCCGAGATTATCTTCCTAAACTTGCTGGCAAACCATCTCCCATAGAAGTCACTGGGTATCTCTCCCTCGATGCTTCTCGCCTGCAACATGGTGTTGGTGAACCTGTAGAGCCCGTCTAAAACCAGTTCTATCTCCTTCTGCTTCCAATCTAAAACACTATCCAGGCTGGCCGCGCTCGCTATGTAGAATCTGAACAAGTCAGCGGAGTAGTTTCTCGCAATATCTCTTAAAGGTATAACGTTCCCCTTACTCTTCGACATTTTAGCGCCTTCTCTTATCACGGTCTCGTTTAGAGAAATTATACGCGGCCACTTGTCCTCGGGGAATATAGCGGTGTGGTGGAACAGGTAGAATGTTAAGTGATTGCTTATGTGGGGAATCCCCGTATGCCTATGGTCGACGGGGTACCAGTAGTTGAATTCTTTCCTCATTTCTTCTATAAGCTCGACTGGGATTCCTGTCTCCTTGCTAATCTCCTCGGCACACCCCTCTCCCAGAAAGACGTAGTCGAAGAACGTGGGAATCAGCTTCTCGGGCGGGATGCGATACTCCCTTATCTTGTGGACAATAGTGTAGAACGCCATGTATATAGTGGAGTCGCTCAAACTTTCAATAATCCAGTCAGGCTCCCAGGGGAGTTTAGTGCCAAGACCTCTCTTCCTTGCACACGGTCTTTTCTCCACCCATTCCAGAACATCTTGAAAAGCCTTCTTATACTTAGGGGGAATTATCTCAAGCCTCTCGTTTATCAGGTTCCTCGTCTTATCCTTCCACCAGGGTGCGCTGTAATCTATGAACCACTGATCTCTTATTTTCGCTACTATTATTTCGCCGCCTCCCCTGCAGAACGCCCTCCTGTTCAACTCGTAGAAAACCATTGCCTTTCCGTCAGAGATTAGTTTTTTCTTCATTTTATCCCTGGCTTCAGGTACGCTAAGGCCTTTGAAATCTGGGTGGTCTACGATTAGTTTGCCGTTGTAAAACTGCTCCTTGTAAACTTCTCTCGTCGCTTCTTCGAGCCTGTCGTCGAGCTGACTTGTAATCCCGTATTTCTCGACGACTGCCTTAGCATGGTGGTCGGCTATTCCTAAAACCTCTATTATTTTAATAGGGTTTATGTTCTCAACAACTCTCCCATCCACCCCATATGCCCCCAGAAGGTGTGGGTTTGCCTTCAACTCGATTAACGCGACATAGTCGTAAGGAGCGTCGCTAGGCTCAGAGTAAACGATGCCAGTAGCGTTATCGGGGTCAACAAAGGCGGCGGGTAGGACTAAGAGTTTTTGACCAAGGGGGCTTTCAACGGTTTTACCGATTAATTCAGAGCCCTTCAACTCCCCGAGTATTCTTATGTCTGATTCAACATGCTGATGGGTTAACTTCACCCATGCTTTTTTAGAAATTATTAATCTCTCACCGTTGAACTCGACGATAACATACTCGGCTTCCGGGTTAACCCATATGTTGGTGGCGCCGAGGAGTGTTTCGGGCCGAAGGGTTGACGCCAGCAACGACGACTCGCTCCCCTCAAGCTTGAACTTTATAGCTGTATACTCAAGTATTTCAACAGGGTTTACGTCTGCGTCTTGAATATCGTCCTCTCCCTCAGGCTGTTTATGGAGCAGGCAGTAGGTAACCACGTGCTCTCCCTTAGCGACCACTCCCAGCTTTCTTAGCCTATTATACTGCCACGTCACAAAAGCATTGTAGATCGGCTCGCCTGTGTGAAACTTTCTACGCCAGTCTATGCTGTACCCGAGCGCCTCAAAGTCTGACTGGACTTTTTCAGCGAAGAAAGTAGCAAGCTTCAATGGGTCTTTAAACGACTCCAAAATCTCCTCTACCTTCTCACGGTCTTCAACATAGGAGGATATGTAAGACCTGTACATGTCAAGAGTCTTCGCATCTTTATTCGCAATCCTCTCCGATATAGCAATGATCGGCGTACCCGTTATGTGGAAAGCCATTGGGAATAAAACGTTGTAACCTGTCAGCCTTTTGAAACGAGCAATAATGTCTCCAATCGTATATGTTCTCCCGTGACCTATGTGGAGCGGGCCATTAGTGTACGGGTATGGAACGGTTAAGAAGTACTTCACCTTACTTTCCTCAGCCTTGGGTTCGAAAACTCCTGCCTCCTTCCACCTTTTCTGCCATTTAGCTTCAATACTTCTCATCCATTCGAGAAAATCCTTCTTATCCAGAGTAATCAATGCGAACACCTTAATGATTATAAGATGTAAAGATACTTAAAATTAGTCATCGAGAACTCGAATTCTTCGCGAATAGATGATCAAGTATACCATTATAATTATGGAACCTATCTCCGAAACTATTATAAGCGCTCTCAAATACTGCAAGCCCAGCATGTAAGTAAATCCTTGTGCAACACCCCCCAACACCAGGGACAATCCATAAAACAACCCAAAAACACCGTATGCAAGCGAGCGTCGAGATGCCTCCACCAAGTCTGAGACGGCCACTCTAACATTGGTTTCGAAAACTCCCATTACAAAACCCCATATCACAGCATAAATCAATAAAGATTCAGCACTCGGTTGCAGGAAGTATGCTGAAGCGATCAATGCAAACGGAGCTATCAATATGCTTGAAAACCCAATTCTATCGTACATCATCCCGACTGGTATTGCCACAAGCCCGTCGGCAAGCATGGCAACCGTATAAAACAACGGTATACTCTCATCGCTTACAACACTACTCGACTTAACACTGTAGGAGAAAACATCCCAGCTGAGAAAGCCTAGGGACATGAGGACTAACCCGGCAACGTACGTGTAGAACAGGTTGCCAAGTCCTCTAAAACCCAGTCTTCGTCCCTGTGATGAGACGGCTTTAAGCGACGGGTACAGCATCATAGATGTTAGCACTAACCCGATTGCTATCAACCCTGGAATGCCAAGTATTATGAAAACCAGTTCGTAATTTCCCGAGGTATTCAACAATATGAGTGAAGCGATCAAAGGTCCCGTGAAGGCTCCTACTTGGTCTAAGAACTCGTGTATGCCAAACCCTAGGCCCTTGCCGATGCCCTCGGTTACTTCTGAAAGAATTACATCCCTGGCTGGTGCCCTAAGTCCTTTCCCAATTCTTTCAAGAACAACGAGAGCCAGAACAAGCTCCCACTTCTTAGCGAAGGCAAGGAGGGGAATCGCTATAACGTTGATACCGTAACCTAATACCACCAGCACCCATAAGACTTTCGAGCTCCTGTAATAATCTCCTATAAGGCCGCTGAGAAACCTGGTCAAGAAGTTAATTATTTCTCCAATCTTGAGAATCCCCGCGATTATCGCCGAGGCACCAATCAAGTATAAATAACTCCCCCTAACAGACGTGGCCCCCTCATAGGTGATGTCTGCGAAAAGTGAAACCAAGCCAAGGAGTATGAAAACCAGTACTATTTTTTTCAATCTCCCACCAGTGAGCACTTGAGTAAAGAGTAAAGTTAAAAATATTACGAGAATTGAGATATTCCACGCTAAGGAGAGATTCATGAAAGGCTTTAGACACTGGATAGATGAGCTCGCCGACCAAGTATACGAGGACTTATTGAAAAGAGGAAAGGAAGTCTACGTGTTCAATGGCGGATTATCAGTATCTGGCCTGCAACATGTGGGAAGACTTAGGGGAGAGATAATCATAACGGAGACCCTCAGGAAAATCCTGACTGCGAGAGGCTTGAAGATAAAACAGTATCTCACCCTATACACTCAGGACGCGTGGAAAGGTAAGCAAGCACAGCTTAACGCTTTCCCCAATCCGGACGAAGCGAAGAAGTTTAGAGGATGGCCCTTGATAAAAGTACCAGACCCCTTGGGCTGTCATGCAAACTGGGTTGATCACTACTGGAGCGACTTCGGCCCTTTTATCAAGGATTTTACAGATGGTAACATTGAAGTCGTAACTACTACGGAAATGTACCGGAAGATACTCGTACCTTTCATAAAGGAGACTGTTGCGAGAAGGATGGATGTCAGGAAGGTCGTCAATAAGTATAGGGGGCGAAAACCGTATGATGAGTCCTGGATACCTGTGGAACCGGTCTGCGGGAACTGTGGAAGAATCGATACAACCGAGACCGTTAAAATAAACGACGACACCGTGGAATACGTGTGCGAGCACTGCGGGTTTAGAGGGAGGACGGGCATTACCGATGGAAAGTTGATGTGGAGGATAGAATGGGTGGCTGTGTGGTGGGGGCTTGGAGTTGACTTTGAACCATATGGGAAGGACCACGCTATGCCCGGGGGTAGTAGAGACAGTTGCGTCGACCTCGCGATTAATGTTTACGAGTTGAAGCCGCCTTTCGGGCTGCCCTACGAATGGGTTGCCTTACGCCGCCCTGACGGAGGCGAGGTTGACATGGGGAGTAGTGACTTCCTTGGTTTCACGCCGAAAGACTGGGTAGAAGTAGCTCATCCACATATCTACAGGTTCATAGTTTTGAAAACACCCCCGATGAAGAAGTACAGTGTAAGCCTGTACGAAATACCACAGTACTATTCCCAATACTACAAGGCTGAAAGAATATACTACGGGCTGGAGAAAGCCAGGGATGCTGAGGAGGAAGTAGTGTTGAAAAGGAGCTACGAATTAAGCTATCCTAAGGAGCCTCCCCCGACCCAGCCGCCTGAGCAGGTTCCCTACACGCACTTAGCAATAATTTCCCAGATTCTTCCAAGGGATAAGTGGCATGTTGAGGCTGTGAAAAGATTGCAGACAAGTGGACATCTACCTCCCAATCCCACAGACTTCGGGATTAGAAGAGTAATGGAAACTCTTGAGAAAGCTAGCGTTTGGGTTAGGAAGTACGGTCCGGAAAACCTGGTTTTCAACCTGTCCAGCCCTCCGACCCCGTCTCAAATCGGATACATTCCTGAAAAATACATTACGGTATTCAAAAAATTGTTGAAAAATCTCGAAGAATTGGAGGATTGGAGCGAGGAGAGTATTAGGAACGCTATGGTTGATTCAACGAGGGATCTCGCGTCCCACGAGGTTAACGAATACTACAAATTCTTCTACAAGTTGTTCATAGGGAAGGAAAGCGGTCCTAGAGCGGCCCCGTTCATATCCCTTCTAGGCAGGGAAACAGTGCTAGCCTATCTCCAAGTTTTCAAACACTAGTCTTTTTTCATAAACTTTATTTTACACTAAGGAAGTAAGAAGAAGGGAAGAAAAAAGCTTACAAGGTTTTTTCTTCCTTATAGTATATCTTGCCGAGACTCTGCGGTGAGGCAAATATTCTTCCTAGCCTGGTGAAACTATAGGCCAGCATTGCTCCAAGGGCGCCAATGAAAGGTATTAACTTGGCTACATCGGCCGGTAGTTTCAGCAAGGATTGTATTGTAACACTATATTCTACAAGACCTCCGAATAGAAATGCCATCGGTATCAGGAATATTGGGTGCCTACCAGCGGCCAACGCTATTGTGAACGCGAGCCATCCGTAACCAAGCGTGTAGACTTTGAGATCCCAGTACTTCTGCCAAAGAAGTGGGAAGAATGAGGCTCCAAACCCTATTATAGCGAAGCCGATCGCGGCCGCGACTAATCGAGTCGCAAGAACGTTGACACCCAAGGCTGATGCCGCGTGGGGATTCTCGCCTGATGCTCTAATGGCAGCTCCCAGTTTTGTTTTCTCGATCAAATAGTATGTTAAAACGCCTAGTAGCAATGCCAAACCTACCATTTCAAATAATGCCTCCTCGGAATAGCAGAAAGCGTAGAGTGCGCCAACCTGTTGTCTAACGGGATATCCCAGCACTATGCCTAACCCATAGCCTAGGAATTGTAGGGAAAGCCCTACGGCCCCGTGACTGATAGGCAGAGCTGTCAGCAGATAAGCCATTAGTAGCCCGAATAGGGAGGCCACTAGGGCAGCAATCAAGCTACCTGCTATTGGAGTTCCAAACACCACGGCCCCTAGCACGGCAGCGCCTGTTGACATGAAGAAGATGCCATCTATAGCCAGGTCTAATAATCCCGCTTTTTCAAATATGCTGTGACCTAGTGCTACGAGATAGAATGTTATGAATGCTGCAGCAATCTCCTCCACCACTCCCAGAACGCTCTCGAGCCCGCTCACTCCCTGATCACCCTCACCTCATAGTCGGAAAGAAACCTCAACACCGAGTATGTCAGGAGGATTGAACCGATCATTATCCACCGGAAGGACAGCTCTGCTCCAGCAAACCCCGCCTGCGCAAGAGCCTGCTTAACCTCCGGCGCCGAGCTCTGCGATATTCCAGCATTAGTGAGGCTGGATATTATGTATGCAGACACCGGAACTAGGGCTATGTCTAGCAGTGAGAGCCATGCTACGAGTATGGCGAGGTACCCATACCCTGCTGTCTGACTCTCTATTGGATACTCCAATCTTAACAAGTAGCCTAGGAGATAAAGAGCTGACATGAGGCCGACTATTCCGCCGGATATTGCAAAGGTAGCAATGGTTACCTTCCTAACGTCCCAACCAGCAGTCACGAGGTAGTCTGGATTTGAACCTAAAACCTTTACTTTCAGCCCTAATGAGGTCTTGTTGAAGAACCACCACACTGCGGTCACCACCATCGCTAGAGCTAGAACCCACCATCCAAAAATTATCAACTCCCTCACATACGAGAGCAAACCGTCGATAACCGGGTTTCCTGTCGGCGCAAGTTGCACTCTTATACTCAGCTGGTAGGCCTCGGGTATTAAATCTGTTCTCTTATACCCGTACACGTACTTGCCCTGGAAGGGCCCGAGAATCAGTATGTTTACCAGATAGTATGCTACATAGTTCAAGATGAGGGTAACGGGTACTTCGTCAACACCAGCATACGCTTTAATAGCTCCTGCAATAGCCCCCCATAACCCCCCGAACAATATGGCGAGAATTATTGACCCAGCTATTACCAGAACGGATTGAATAATTGAAACACTTCCTGTAGTGAAGAACACAATAGTCGTCAAATATATTACTGGGACAGCACCCATGTAGAACTGCCCTTCAGCTCCAATATTCCATAGAGACCCTTTGAAGGCAACTAATAATGCGTATCCCAGCACGGTTAACACGATGAAGTCTTTGACAACCCCACTAGATATGAATGATGCCGAGATTATTGAGAACGTTAATAGTGGATTTACTCCTATAACTGCCAGTATCAACGTGTAGAGCAGTATGCCTGCCGCCAGCGCCAGAGCAACTGTGGTGAGTCTTCCATACTTTAATGGACGGGTCCTTTTCAGAACGATAAGCCTAATCATACTTACATCACCATTAACTTTTCAATCTCTTCTTTCAGCGTGGTTTCAGGATCGAATGGACCATGTATTTTACCGCTGTTCATCACATAGATAGTATCGCTTAATTGATAAACCTCGTCCAGGTCCTCGCTAGCGAATAAAACAGCTATTCTTTCATTCTTTGCTTTAGCCTTGATAATCCTTCTGACCTGGACTGCCGTTATCTCGTCAAGTGCTCTAGTAGGGTTATAAGCCACGAGCGCCCTCCTACTATAATTCAATTCCCTCCCTACAACCACTTTCATTAGATTGCCGCCTGATAGTATTTTAACGGGATAAAACTCGCTAGGGGTTAGTATTTTGAAAGTTTTAATAATGTCCCGTGTCAATTCCTGTATTTCAACCCAGTCGATAACGAATCTCTCTCTATGGAATAAAACTGCAATGTTTTCCATGATGTTGTTGTCTTGCGAAACCCCGAATCTCAGGGGAAGATCGGGGATGAAGCCTACCCCCATTTTTCGCACCTGCCCAACCCCCTTGTTCGTGACGTCCAGACCGTCAATGGTGATCCGTCCTTTATCGACCCTTCTTAAACCGATCAATGCCTCAAGCAGTTCTCTCTGACCATTCCCCACGACTCCAGCTATCCCTGCGACCTCGCCTTCCTTCACTTCAATGCTTACACCTTTAACGGCATGGACGCCGAAGTCTCCCTGCACCCATAAATCCTTGGCCTTTATAACCGGTTTCTCCCCTTTGACTGAGCCGGGAAGCTTCTCGTACGTTATCTCTTTGGCCGCCTCAGCGAACATTAACTCCCTTACTTTTTCCAAGCTTGCTTCATCCCTCGTTAGCTCTCCAGAGACCCTGCCCCTTCTTAGGACAACAATTCTATCAGCCACCTCAAGTGCTTCCGGTATCTTATGTGTTATAACGACTACGGCTCCTCCATTTCTTTTAAATTCTTGAAGGAATACGTAGAATTTCTTACGTTCCTCTATTGGAAGATATGTTAAAGCTTCATCGAGGATCAGTATCTTAGCACCGAGCATCAGTGCCCTGACAATCTCTACAAGTTGTTTCTGCGTGTATGTGAGAGACCAAACCTTGTCTTCGGGCTTTATTTTAACGCCCACTTTCAAACTGTATTCTTTTATCATCTTGCTCGCTGTGGAAAAACCCCCCAACGGCTTAACGTTTTCGAGACCGAGTGTAAGGTTTTCCGCTACTGTTAATTTATCTATTAACTGCGGGCTCTGAGAGACCATGACAATGCCTTTCCTAATAGCGTCTGAGGGTTTCCTTATCGATAAAACCTCATCGTTGAGTATTATGGAGCCCTTATCCGGAGTGTATATGCCGTATAGGATTTTCATCAGTGTTGACTTGCCAGCGCCGTTCTCCCCCAAGAGTGCCACGAACTCGCCACCCCCCAGCTTCATTGACACATCTTGCAGGGCGACAACGCCTCCGGGAAAAGTCTTCGTCACGTCTTTCAGGATTAGCTCTATTTGTTGAGAACCCACTACAGCCTGCCCTCTCCTACTTATTTACCAGGTTTGTAAGAAGATTATAGAGTAGTAGGGATAAAAAAATCTAATGGTGTGGGAGAATCCTAGCCTTGCTGAATGACCCAGCTCATGAAGAAGTCCATGTTCCATAGGTCTTCGTGACCCAGTCTTATCCCTGCTGGGATACTAACAGACGCGCCCTTAGGCTTGCCTCTACACCATACAGACAACGGGTTGTCCATTAGACAGTATCCTGTTAACGGTCCTGTGAACGGGTCGTACTCTGAAGCAATCGGATATGGCTTCTCTCCTATCATTCCTCCCCAGTTGATTGTTATTGACGAGATGTTTTCATACTTATGGGTCTCGCTGGAGAACTGGAACGGTATGACTGCGAATGCTCCCTTCATCTGCTGGTATCTCCTCATGACTAGATCGTATACGCTGATTCTCTCCCCGGTTAACTTATCGGTCACCATTATACCTTTGAGGATGGGCTCATACCTCGGGTTTATTAATACTGGCCTACCATCGTCACCGATGTCTCCACCCAGGTCTACCGCGCCTGAGCTCAGCAAGTACCAGTAGTCAACTTTTTCTAAGTTGTATGGTGTTAACACGCCTGCTTTTATCTTCACAAGTATATCTGCGTAGATAATTTCCCATCTCACGATCTGACCGCTAACCGTGTATGTGGGACCGTACATCGCCATGGGGCCGTAGTGGCTGAAAACATGCACTCCGTTTTGCTCGCCATATTCTATGATCGCGCTAGAATCCTCGGTGAAAGTTAACACGTCAACGTTGTATTGTTTTTTCAACGTGTCGGCTGCTTGTCTGGCCTTTGTCGGATCATACCATGAACCAATCTCGATTACGTGAACAGTTATGTTCTTGCCCAGGGCATCACCCACTTCTTTAGCGCCGATGGCGAACGCGTTAATATGCCTTACTACTTCAGGGATGAGATACGCTGCTACATACCCTAATTGGCCTGTCTGAGTGAGGGCCCCTGCCATGAGGCCGTTTAAATAGTAGACCTCATAGAGGTCGGCGAAATATGTTCCCACGTTAGGCGCCCTCCTATAGCCCGAGCAGTGGAAGAACATTATATTAGGATACTTCTTAGCGGCCTCTATCGTAGCGTCCATGAAGTCGAAGGAGGTAGTGAATATAACATTGTATCCTTTAGAGACCAGATCATCCACGGTGGAAACTACTTTATCAGGGGTCACGCTTTCAACATATGTTGTCTCAAGCCAGTCTCTGAATATTGTCTCAACATATCTGCGCCCAATATCATGCATGAATGTCCATCCAGCATCCCCTATAGGGCCCACATATATCCATGCTGCCTTTATCTTCTCTGGGGGTGTGTATTGTTGGACTGGTGCCCCTGTCTGTTGCCCAACAATGTATCCAACGGCTCCGGATATTATGATGAGGACTACGAAGATACCTATTAGGAGGTTGGTTCTCACATATTTCACCTTCATCAGAATATTTTTTATTCCCACCTAAGTTATAAATGTTTCTATATGATCAGGGATACATGTTTCTCTTCAACATTTAAATGTTTTCCAATCGTCTTGTTAAACATGGCGAGATAGTTGAGCACGAATATTACAATTGTGCTACCAACTTACAACGAGGCTGAGAACCTTCCATTGGTTATCGAAGAACTGGGTAAGGTTATGGATAAGCTGAGCCTTGAATGGGAAGTCATCGTGGTTGATGACAACAGCCCTGACGGGACTGCCGAGATAGCGAGGCAGCTTTCCTCGAAATACCCCGTTAAAGTCGTAGTTAGGCCGGGAAGAATGGGGCTGAACTCGGCAATTAGTCTCGGAATGAAAAACGCGAAGGGTGATTTAATCATAGTAATGGACGCTGATCTGCAACACCCTCCCTCGACTATTCCTCTACTGATCCAGAAGTCGTCGGAGTGCGACCTGGTGATTGCTTCAAGATACGTGGAAGGTGGGAAAATCATTGGGTTCCCTTTGCCGAGAAGGATAACCTCTATCGGGGCCATAATCTTAACGCGAATACTTGTCAAGAAGGCTAGAAGCGTTAAGGATCCTGTAAGTGGTTTCTTTCTCGTAAAAAAGAATATTGCGATAAGATGGGAACCTATAGAGCCATTTGGGTATAAAGCTTTAACAGAGATCCTTGCCGTCTCCGGCAAGGCCAGAGTTTGCGAAGTACCCTTTGAATTCAAGGTGAGGGTGAAGGGTTCCTCTAAACTATCCTTTAAAATCATCCTAGCTCACGTCAAAACATTGGCGAAGCTGAATCCAACTGGTTTCACCCTTCTAGCTGTGGGGTGCTTAGGAGTGGTCGTGACCCTCTTTTACATTATTCATCAAGTTGTCTCCTAATACGCCATAGTTTTAAATTCGATTACACCATTATTGATGAAATAGTGTTCCAACGGTGGTTTTGATTGAACACTAATGAGTGGCGGCTAGAAGGAAGATACGTTCCACACAGTGTGGAGAACACTGTTTTAAAGTATTGGAAAGACAATAATATCTATCGGCTCGTTAAGAGCAGGAACTCGGAAAGAACACGGAAGTTCAACTTCATCGATGGCCCGCCCTACACGTCAGGGGAAATTCCACACATAGGTACTGCTTGGAACAAGTCCCTGAAGGATGCGATACTTAGATATAAGCGCATGCAGGGGTACAAGGTCTACGATCAGCCGGGTTACGACTGCCACGGCCTACCCATTGAGGTGAAGGTTGAGCAGAAATTGGGTGTTAAGTTTAAAAAAGAAATAGAGGCAAATATAGGCATCGACAGGTTCATAGCTGAGTGCCGCAGGCTAGCGTTAGATAATGCGTCAGCGATGACAAAGTGGTTTATTGAGCTAGGCGTTTTCATGGATTGGGATAATCCCTACCTAACCTTGAAGAACGAGTATATTGAGGCGGCTTGGTGGCTTGTTAAGAAAGCTGATGAACAAGGATTGTTGGATAAGGATACGAGAATAGTGCATTGGTGTCCAAGATGCTCTACAACCCTTGCCGAGTATGAGATCGAGTATAAAGAGCTTGAAGACCCCAGCATTTATGTTAAACTACCAGTTGTCGGACATGATAAAACATATCTCGTAATATGGACGACAACCCCGTGGACTCTGCCGTCAAACACGTTTGTGATGGTTCATCCTGAAGCATACTATGTTAAAATCAAGGTTGGCGATGAGATATGGGTGGTTGCCGAGGAGAGATTGAAAGCTCTCCTTGACGAGACAGGTATTAAAGACTATCAATTGGTTGAGAGGGTAAAAGGGAGCTCACTAGTTGGCGTCAGGTATACTCATCCGTTGAAAGATCTCGTGTCAATACAGCAAGAACTGGAACAGTATCACATGGTGTTGCCAGCACCCGAGTTCGTAACCATGTATGAGGGCACGGGGCTCGTTCACGGTGCTCCCGGACACGGCTTCGAAGACTTCACGGTAGCTGTCAGGCATGGCATTAGACTCATAGCGAGCCCGGTGGATGATGAAGGAAGGTTTACGGTAGAGGCGGGCAAGTACGCTGGGATGTTTGTTAGGGATGCAAACCCGGTCATTATTAAAGACCTCAGCGAGAGGAACGCGCTAATAGCCGGTAGTTCGATCGTTCACAACTATCCTGTCTGCTGGCGGTGTAAGACACCGGTATTCCTTAGGGCAACCCAGCAGTGGGTGATTAAAGTGTCAAGACTTAAGGATAAGCTTCAACAAGAAGTTGGAAAAATTAACTGGATGCCTGAATGGGCTCTCGATAGAATGAAAAACATGCTTGAAAGCCTGCAGGACTGGGTTATTTCAAGACAGAGATACTGGGGTATTCCACTCCCCATATGGACATGCCCAAGTGGCCACAGAATAGTGGTGGAGAGCGTTGAAGACATTATAGCCCACGGCGGCAAGCCTCCCAGCGAGCTCCACAAGTCCTGGATAGATGAGGTTGTATTAAAATGCCCCATGTGCGGTCTTGAAATGCACAGGGTTCCAGACGTGATGGATGTTTGGTTCGACAGCGGTGTCTGCTTTTATGCGGCTAAGGGGCATCCGAAGAAGCTCTCCCTAGACGACATAATACTTGACTTTATCGTTGAGGGTCACGATCAAATCCGAGGATGGTTCTTCTCCCTCCTCAGGGCCGGGGTACTAGGCTTCGATCTCGCGCCGTATAAAAACGTCCTGGTCCACGGCTTCATGCTTGACGAGCAGGGAAGAGAGATGCATAAGAGTCTTGGCAATTATGTTGGAACAGACGAGGCAATAGCCAAAGCTGGGCGAGACCCTCTCAGGCTATGGTTATTGTCAAATACCACGTGGGAGGACGCCAAGTTCTCTTGGAAAAGTATTGAAGAAGTGGCAAGGGACCTTTCAATAGCGTGGAATGTGTTCGTTTTCGCCAAGACATATATGGTTTTAGACGGTTTCAAACCTGGGCAGTACACTTTAGAGGATTTAATGGATTCTTTAAAAATAGAGGATAAATGGATATTGAGCAGAACCAATACTTTAATCCAGAAAATAACGCATCTACTAGATAATTACGAAGTCCACACGGCTACAAGAATGCTCCGCGAATTCATTGTTGAAGACCTCAGCCACTGGTACATAAGGTTGATAAGGCCTAGGGTTTGGATCGAGGAAAACGCGAGAGATAAGCTGGCGGCTTACACGGTTCTCTACTACGTCCTAGATAGACTAGTGAGAATGCTCTCGCCCTTCACACCCTTCATCACCGAATACATTTACCAAGCAATGTTCAAGGAGAAATACGAGGAAGAATCCGTTCACCTGCTAGAGTGGCCTAAACCAGAGGAGTCCTTCATAAATTCAGTGCTGGAGGAGGCAATGATTGTTTTGAAAAAGATTTTCGAAGCCGCAGCTTCTGCGAGAATGAAAGCTGGGTTGAAACTAAGGCAACCTGTTAAAACACTTACCGTCTACGTTAACGACCCCAGGATAAGCGAAATAGTTGTTAAAAACCAGGATATCATAAGGCTCATCGCCAATGTTAAAACCGTTGAAACCAAACCCTTATCAATGCTCAAGGAGGTCACCAAGTACAGAGTTGAGCCAGTTTACAGCGTGCTAGGGCCGAGATTCAAGCAGAGGACACGGCTGGTTGTAGCCTATATCGCGGAAAACCAGGATAAGATAGCGTTAGATATCCTTAGCAAGAAAGCCCATGAGACAGTTATTGAAGGCGAGAAGATGGTGATTGACGAGTCGTGCGTCAAGATCACACCTCACTTCATTGAAGGCTACTCTGTCGTTGACACTGACTGGGGCAGTATTGCCATCGATACAAGGCTTAGCGAAGAAGAGTTAGCGGAGGGCTTGACCAGAGACCTTGTTAGAAGGATACAGGTGATGAGGAAAATGCTAAACCTCCCGCTGGACGCGAAGATCAGAGTCGTCATAACTACCCCTCCCGACAAGGAGCGGGTGGTCCTCTCGAAGAGTGACTACATTGCGGGTGAAACCAGAGCTGTAGAAGTCAAGGTTTCCGCAAACTCTAATGTCTTGACAGAGCTTAAGGGTTTGGTAAAAGAGTGGGATATTGATGGTGAAACCTACAACATAGGGGTTGAACAGGCTTGATGCCCGACGACCAGACACTGGTCTCCAGCGCAGTTAAGGCGCTGAGAAACAGTTATGCACCCTATAGTAACATCCACGTTGCAGCATCCGTATTGGGCTCTAATGGAAAAGTTTACACGGGAGTAAATGTTGAAAACGCTAGCTATGGTTTAACGATATGTGCCGAAAGATCCGCAGTAGTACAAATGGTCAGCGACGGTGAGAGAAAGCCTGTAAAAATAGCTATCGTGACGGACATGAAAGACCCGATCCCTCCTTGCGGTGCCTGTAGACAGTTTATCGCAGAGTTTAATCCAGACGTGGAAATAATTCTTCACAGCGTTTCATCAGGTAAGACGGTTAGGGCGAGGCTTTCCGAGCTGTTCCCCAACCCTTTCACGCTTTAACCTTTGTGTTTAACCGCTGTTAACAAAATATTTCTTGTTTCAGCCGGTCTCCTAGGGTTTTCCACTACTATTTCCACCTCATCGATTAGAAAGCCAGCGGCCTCTACTTCGTCTCTGAGCTCTGGTATCGAGTAGAAATGATAAAATCTCTCGCCAAAGCTAGAAGAGACCATCACGCCATCGCAAACCTCGCTCCCCATGGGTTTTTCAACTGGGAACCAAACCGAAAGCAGGAGAACCCCTCCATCGGTAAGCACTCTATTGACCTCCCTCAGAAACAAGAGCCTGCACTCCCTGGTTGGGAAGTGATGTAATACCGCTAAAGATATCACCACGTCAACGGATTTGTCAATTAACGGTGTGTTCAAGCCGTCCCCGCTAACGGTTATCAAGTTTCCGACTTTCAATCCTAATTGGGGGTTCTTATCGTAAGCGGGATCCATTAGTATGAGCAATGTATCATTAGGAATATTCTTCCCACAGTATCCAGCTTGTCCAGCGCCAATATCGAGAACCCTTCCCCTCAAATACTTGCTCACGTCAATGCTCCGCCATCCCGATTTTCTATATCTCGGGATTTTGCGAAAATATTCAACCGTGCGAACAAGTGCCTTCTCACAAATATTCCAGCACTCCTCCACACAGTTCAACACTCTGCCCTGCCTCTTTGAATCATGGTTGTAGATATGATGTTTAAGCGGATTTGATAAGGTTTTGCGTCAGATTTGAATTCTATAGTAGTTCTCTGAAGCCCTCTTAAGCTCCTCCAGACTCGGGTTGATCAATGGCGCGTCTCCAGCTGTCTTCCTGATAACGTCTGGGTCCTTCAAGCCATGACCTGTAATGAGGACAACTATCGTCTCATCCTTATCGACAAGCCCCTCGTTGACGGCTTTAACCAGCCCTGCAAGCCCCGCGGCACCACTGGGCTCTGCGAAAACACCCTCTAGGCTTGCAAGTAATTTCATGGCTTGGATTATTTCCTCGTCCGAGACAACTACTCCATACCCGTTCGTCGCATACATTGCCTTCAACGCGGCGTCTCCATCCCACGGGAAAGTGTCTTCAAGTCCTGTGGCTATGGTCTCCGGCGGCTTCTCCCAGGGCCTTATGTTTAACGGGTCTTGTCCTTCCCGCCAAGCCCTGACCAAGGGGTAGTTGCCCTCAGGTTGAACAGCAACCATTTTCGGATATTTATTTATGAGTCCGACCGCGTTGAAGTCCCTGAAACCGTTGTAAACACCTGTTAGTAAGCTACCAGCCCCAGTTGGAACGAATATCTGGTCCGGGGTTTTCCACCCTAACTGCTCAACCATCTCCATCGAGATCGTCTTAGGGCCTTCTATTTGATACGGGTTGTACACTCCGAAGCTAGGGCTCGGGTAAAACCCGTATTTCTCAACGACAAGTCTCATCATTTTAACAGTAGGATCCTCCGCCTCCGTCCACCTAACCTTGAATACCTTCGCCCCGTAATACAACAGTTGGGCTATTTTCCCGTAGCCGGCGAAGTCGGGTACGAAGGCGAAGACGTCTAACCCGGCTTTGGCCCCATATGCTGCCAGCGCTGCGGCCGCGTTGCCGCTACTCGCTATGGCTGCTTTTTTAAAACCGAAGAACTTCGCCATTGAGACTGAAACGCTCATTGCCCTATCCTTAAAGCTGCCTGTGGGATTTCTCGTCTCGTCTTTAAGGTAGAGATTTCTCAGCCCCAGAACCTCCGCTAGTCTAGTTGATTTCAAGAGAGGGGTGCCACCTTCGCCGAGAGACACCACATACTTTTGGCTGGGAACGGGTAGGAACTCCATATACCTCCACATGTTGAATGGTCTTTTCCCTAGATTCTCAACATTGAATGCTCTTTCCAACTTCTCATAGTCATATATCACGTCCAACCGGCCGAGGTCGTTGTTTTCACATAGGACTGGCTTAGACTCGAGTTTGTATTCTCTACCACATCTATTACACTTTAAGTATTTTACGAACATGAATAATACCTCGTAGTTGTATTTGAAAAATGTTGAGGATGAGCTTAAATTCCTTCTCTTTCCCAGATAAACTTTACAACTTCATCATGAGTTGGCACACAGTGGGAGCCGAGGCTTGAAATTTTCAGCGCAGCCACGGCATTACCGTATTGAAGGGATTTTCTCAAACTATAACCTCTTAGAAAGCCCGTTATGAACCCTGATGCGAAAGCGTCCCCGGCCCCTGTGGTGTCGATCACGTTGTCAACCTTGTAAGCCGGTATCTCCTCCTGGAGCTCCTCGCTGTGAACATATACTCCTTTTTCGCCTCTTTTCACGATCACTATCTCCGGCCCGGTCAAAGCGATCTCTTTGGCTGCTTCCTTGTAGTCTTCAATGCCGGTTAACAGTGATGCTTCCTTATGACTCAGGGAGACAACGTTGACCCTGGATATAACTGGTTTCAGCCTCTCCAACCCCTGTGATGCCAGCACTCTTCCAGGGTCCCATGAAGACTTCAACCCGTATTTTTCAGCAATCCTGAGAGCCTCAATTGTCGTATCCAGTCTCAAGCTCGCTATGTGAATCCATTTAGCCCTTGAAATCGCGTACTCACTGAGGTCTGAGGGCTCCAGCGTCTCAGCCGCGCCTTTATACCCGTACATCGTGATTTCCCCCTTCTTGTTAATAGCGACTATGGTGAACCCTGTCTGGCCCAGGCTTATCCTTAAACCACTTATATCCACGCCCTCCTTCAACAAGTCGTCAACTATTATCCTCCCGAAGCTGTCAAAACCGATTTTCGCTAGAATGCTTGACTTCAAGCCGAGCCTTCTAACCCCGATGGCAACGTTAACGGCTGAGCCGCCGCTCCCCCAGGACTGCTCGAGGACCTTGCTCTCGAGATCTATTCCTGGAAAAGCCTCTACTAAAATCCTTATGTCTACTAGAGCATGCCCTACTGTCACGACATCTATGCTCGACATCCTTAGCACACCGGTTACTGCATTGCTTTGTAAGCCTCTTCGGCGGTCAAACCCTCGTGAACAATCTTCATAACTGCTTTTATCGCTGACGCAGGGTTTTCATGCATGAACACGTTTCTGCCTACGACTACTCCCTGGGCCCCAGCCTTCATCACGTCTTCAACATCCTTTAAGAAGTCTATGAAGTTCTTTCTAGGAGCCCCTCCACTCATCAAAACCGGTACCCCTGAAGCAGCTTTAACTACTTCTCTAAAGGTCTCCCGACTACCAGTGTAGTACGTCTTTATCAAATCCGCGCCAACCTCTATGGCCGCTCTCACGCCGTATTTAACCACTTCTACATCATACATGTTTTTAATGCTGGGGCCTCTCGGGTATGCCAGCTGTAGACAGGGGTAGCCGTATCTCTCAGCCTCTTCTTTTATCAAAACCCATTGAGAAAGCATTGCGTCCTCGTATTGACTGCCCCAGTAGACAGTGGCGGCGACCGCGTCCGCCCCCAGCGATACTGCTTCCTCAACCGTTCCAATGATGCTTTGGAGCAACTTCTGCTCTTCAGGCCTTAAATTCGTTTTACCAGTTATCTTCACGATAAGACTCGTCTTTCCCAGCCAGGAATCCCTGGTGACGTGGGCAAGCCCTGCTGTTAACATGACCGCGTCAACGCCTGCGTCAACTATTTTCTTCAACACCCTCCTAGGGTCTATGGTTTCGCTAGTGAAATCTCCTGGCCCGTGCTCGAATCCGTGGTCAAAGGCGAATACTACTGCCCTCCCATCACGGAGGATTCTGGTTAGTCTCACGGTTTTCCCTATGCTCGTATACGACATGTTACCACCTTACATGTTTGATTTAAATCTTATGATGAGTTTTTAACTAATATTCCGTTAAGGTTTGACTTAAAGCAGGAAAAGGTTTTTCACTATTGTTAACCCGAGGTAGACTGCTGAATAAACTATTACCGATGCTATCAACACTCCAGAACTTATCGCAACTACAGCCTTCTTCTTATCCACACGGAGTAGGAATGCCACTAGACTTCCAGTCCACGCGCCTGTTGCGGGGAAGGGAACAGCAACAAATAACGCTAGAGATATGAAGGTGATTTTTTCCATCTTCGAGGCTTTCTCCCACGCCTTCTCAACTATTTTGAAATACAGGTTTCTGAGGAAACCTGGAAACCTTTCATTCACGATTATTTTCTCAACCATTGGAAGAATGTTCAACGCAACCGGCGCTATAAGCAGGTTCGCAAAGATGCCTGTCAATGCTAGAATAGTCATTGAAGCAACATCACTCCCTGCTTTGATTGTAGCGTATGGTATGGCTCCTCTTACCTCGCTGATAGGGAGGAACCCGAGGATGAACGCTATCATTATGCTTTGCAAGTCTACGCCGCTCATCCTGCACAGCCCTATCTCTGGGATAAAATATTCATGTTAGAAGAGGGTTTTAACTAGTTTCGGGCGCTTCTCTCCCTCCTCCGTACAAGGCTTCTTTTACAACCTCCTCAGCGCTCTCCTGGGCTTTCTTTATATCACTGCTGGAGAGGTCCTTGTATATCTCCCGGTTGACGTATATTGTGAATAATACCTCGGGTATGAGCCCGTGCTGTTGCGCAAACTCTTCATAGGTTAACTCTTCCAGGTCTATGACCTTGCCGCCGCGGATCTCTACAACGTGTATTTTATCTAAAACCTCGGAGCCCGAGGACGGGTATATTTCAACCTTGTCAATGATCGTTAGAACATCAGACGGGTTGACGTTTTTACTCTTCAACACGGCTGAGATTTCTTCACTAATCTTATCTTTCAGTGTTTTCTGATAAGACTCTCCGAAGCGTTCACTGAACAAGTGCTTCGCGTGCTTCAAATTATAGTTAAACCTGCCCACCATTTTCCACAGGGGCTTTCTTTCAATAAAGAGGCTTTGCAACGCCTTCTTAGCCAAATCCTTATCTACACACTCGTGTGCTGAAGGATTCTTATGAATCAAACCTGCTAGCATAGAGTAAAGGGAGTGATCGGTTAGCAGGAAGTATTTCGACAGGTTTTCAGGGCTCTGCAGCATCTCCTCAATTATTTCGACGAGTCTAGGCCTCAAGCATTGGAGAAGATAACCAATTATCTCGATGAAAGCTACGTTCACGGGGTGGAGGTATACGTTCTTATACATTATCTTCCTCGCGTCGAAGAGTCTTGCTATCTCGTCCAGAGATTTACGGGTAACCCCCGGGATGATCATATTGTTCTTCTCCACTAGAAACGTGTTTCTAATAATCCAGTCATCATTAATCTCCCCTACTGGAACCCCCGTGAAAAAGCTATCTCTCTTAAGGTAGTCCATGATGTCGCTAGTGTATGCGTAATCCCTGACAACCAGCCTAACCATACTGCTCAAGCCGCTAACGGATGGATTGTAAAAGTCCTTATCTGAAAGAAGAGACCGGCTAACCAGGTCTGTGAAATCCCTCATACCCCTTGGAGGCTTCATGCCTTCATCAAGCAGTGATATGAGTACCTCCGGGTCGAGGCCGAGGGTTTTAGCAGAGTCCGATGCTAGCTCAAATATTTTCTCCCTTAAAACCTGCCTGTAGATTAGATATCCGACGACTTCATGATTACCCACGCTGTAGCCCAAGAACTCTCTCGTCTTGTAAACGTATTTGTCGAAGGCGTGGCTGAACGGGCCGTGCCCTAGGTCATGCATTAAACCCAGCAATCTAGAGGCGAAAATAATCTCCTTCTGATGCTTAATAATTTCCCTCTTGGACTCAGACTCTTCCGGTAAATGGTGTGAATTCCTCAGCAAGTTGCTAACGTATTTGAAAGATGAGTGCATAACACCTATTGAATGAGCGAATCTTGTATGCGTAGCGTTCGGGTAGATAAAGTGGGCTGCCTGAAGCTGGTAAATATATCTCAACCTCTGCAGCGGCCACGAATCGATCACCTTGTCTTCGAATCCTTTCACGAAATCGATGTAACCGTATAACACGTCTCTCATCTGCCCGTTAAACGGGATGAACGGGGACTGAGAGGGTTCCATGTTAAACACTCCATCATGGTCATTCCAATATATTGGAATATATGTTTCAACCAATTCCTCGAACCCACTAGTGATCAGCGATCATGGTAATACTTGTTAAATCAAGTATTTAAACTTACCACCCCCAAACTCCGGGCAACAATATTTATAATTTGCGATTTAGATTGAAATATTCAACAAGGCGTTTTTTATGAGGGATTTTCAAGAGTGTTTGAATATAGTTTCCCACAAGGCCAGGAGCGATCTCCATAGTTTGGAGAAATTATTCGATATTAGTGAGGTCATGATCAGTGAAAGAGTGAGAGGAGATTTATCTAGAATATTGGACAGTGTTGCCAGCGCAGATCCCGAGGAATACTATTTCGTTGAGATTTATAACGAGGAGCTCAAGGCAAAATGCATAGGGGTTTTCGAGGGAGGAAATCTCTTAAGAGTCGCACTCGGGGGAACCGATTCTAATGTTGACGTGAGCCCTGAAGACTTTTGCAGAAGGATAAGTGATCCTGAAATAGCCCTATTCAAAGTAGTACCGCCTCTATTACAGTGGAAGCAGGATATGGTTTTCGGGCTTGAACCCATTGATTCACAACACGAGGAGATTCTTCGTAAATGGAACGAGCTTATGAGAGAGTTATTGAGGGGAGAGGGGAAGGAAGCTGTAATATTGAAGGAGCTTGTCAACGAGTTTTTCAAACATTTTGCTTACGAAGAGGGTTTGATGAGGAGGTATAAGTATCCGAAGGCAAAACAGCATTTCAAGGACCACGAAGACTTTAGAAACCTTTTAAACCAGCTGATAAGTAGGGCTGATGAGGTTGGAGTAATAGATGTGCTTAGGGAGGATATTGGATTTGTGTATTCATACCTTGCATACATGAATAGAGCTGACCGCGAGCTCGCAACGTTTTTGAAAAAGAATATTCCCTAGGATTTCTACGTACCAATCTCTTGAACTCGTCATCAAGTATGCTCTCAAGCTGAAATGACTTATTGGAGACTAGATTCGGATTCTGGAGAAAGAGGTAGGTTTTTGAAATAAAAAGGTTTAAAAAGCTAATAAAACATTAAGAAAAATTGGTGAAAGATATGCCGAGCCAAATACCCTTGATCGGTGAAAAATTCCCTGAAATGGAAGTAGTTACGACGCACGGTAAGAAAAAGCTGCCTGATGATTATAAGGGAAGATACCTGGTGCTCTTCAGTCATCCCGCGGACTTCACTCCTGTCTGCACCACGGAATTCGTGGGATTCGCGAAGAGGTATGAGGATTTCAAGAGGTTGAATGCGGAGTTGCTTGGGCACAGCGTTGACGGAGTGTTCGCCCACATCAAATGGGTTGAGTGGATAAAGGAAAAGCTGGGAGTGGAAATACCCTTCCCAATAATAGCTGATCCGACTGGTGAAGTGGGCAGGAGGCTAGGCTTCCTGCACGCTCAGAGCGCTACACACACGGTCAGAGCCGTGATGATAGTGGATGCGGAGGGAGTCTTACGCGCCGTACTTTACTACCCCCAGGAGGCGGGCAGGAACATTGATGAAATACTGAGACTGGTTAAAGCCCTGCAATTGAACGACAAGTACAAGAGGGCTGTGCCACACCTGTGGCCGAACAACGAGTTAATAAAAGACTCACTAATAGTGCCCCCGGCGACGACTGTTGAGGCAGCTAAAGAGAGATTGGCGACTTACAAGTGCTATGACTGGTGGTTCTGCTACGAGGAAGGAATAGTCCCTGAGGAAGAGGTGGCAGAGGTTAGAAAGTGGCTTGAAAGAGCCGCTTCTAAACCCTAATTTTTTCCATCAACACCCTTAAAAGTTAAATTCTCGCCTCCCATTATCTTGCTATAGGGGATTAGTCGTGGGGGACATTGTGTATTCCAGGGTGGGAGATAACCTGTACATGCTTCAATACAGGGATTACGAGACAAGGTATTTTGAAGGATTATGGCACATACCCGAGGGTGTTACCTATAACTCCTTCATACTTGAAACCAGGGAGGGCTTAGTAGTCTTCGACACGTGGAAGAGGTCGCTGAGAGGGCTGTTTATTGAGGAGTTCTCAAAACACTTCGATGTTAGAGACGTCAAATACCTTGTCGTCCACCACATGGAGCCGGACCACAGCGGCTCAATACCCTACCTACTCGCCTCTAATCCCGAGGTAACCGTTCTCGGGCATGTTCTCTCAAAAGGAATGATCGAATCATTCTATCAAGTGAAACCCCGTTTCCAGCCTGTTAAAGACGGGGAGGTCTTGCAGATAGGAGGCTATAGGCTGAGATTCTTTCACACGCCTTGGCTACACTGGCCTGAAACGATCATGACCTACGTGGAGGAGGAAACCCTTTTAACCTGCGACGCGTTCGGATCCTACGGAGTCCCCAGCAGGGTTTTCCACGACCAACTAAGTGTTGAGGAGAAGGAAAGGTTCTCGCGATACATGGTGAAATACTTCGCCAACGTTATCGGGCACTTCAGGGAATGGGTTGTTAAAAACATTGAGAAAGTCTCTCAGGAAAACCTAAACATTTCCGCCATCCTACCTGCTCACGGGGTTCTCTACAGAGGGGATTCCGTCAGAGAGGTTGTCGAGAAGTATAGGAGCCTGGGCGCCGGCGGGACCGTTCCGGGTAAAACCGTGATTGCTTACACGAGCATGTATGGGTTTGTATCAGAAGTGGTGGATGACGCGGTAAGCCTTCTAGATAAGTATGGTATTAAGCCATCGGTCTACGGGTTCACAGACAGGGAGCGCGCGGATTTCAGTGAGCTAATTGCCGACGCGTATCAGGCGGAAAACTTAATAATAGCCACCTCAACATATGAGGCGAGAACGTTTCCTTTGATGAAGGAAGTGGTGGAGCTGATTATTGAGAAAACCCCTGTCAACAAGAATGTCCTAGTCATCGCGCTATACGGGTGGGGAGGTAAGGCCGGGGCCGAGCTGGAAGAGCTTCTCACCAAGAACGGGTTTAGAAAACTAGAGGTCATAGAGTTCAGGGCCGGGCAACGCGAGAACGTGCAGAAAGAATTAGAGGACAGATTGCCGAGACTCCTGAGTAGGAGGTAATACACTAGAAGAAACTTTTTGATAAGAACTACATTAAAGAAACGATTTCAGCGGTTCAGCAGAGCTTTATCATTGTTTTAGCAGAAAATTTAAGGATGGAGCCATGGGAGAATTTAAAACCCTACATGAAGCGAGAATTCTCGGTAGACTACGTAGTCAAAGAGTTCAATAATGCCATCTGAAAAGCCATATATTCATTCAAGACGTTAACTACGAGAGCGTGCAAAAGTCCTTCAATTATTCATTTATACGTCGAAAATAACCTTATACTAGAACCCGAGGAGAAGTATATCGATAAAGCACTCGATGTAGCATTAAAAGCAGGCATAACAATCTACGACTCACAATACATAACCCTTGTATTAGATAGGATAACACCACTCCTAACCCTTGACAAGAAAAAAGACACTGCACTAAGATTAGGCGTCAGAGCGATACCCTAGAGCAAAACACTCCCTCGCCACGATTGGATCAAACGAGATCAGCAATCCCCGACCCCTTCAATAATACGAACAAGGATATATGCGGTAAAAATCACTACCATGAAGAACCAACAAACACACTTCTATAATGATATACACAAAAACCTTCCAGACACTGGCGCTATAACTTACAACTTCATACAATATCGCTTCCAACCCCCATGGAATAATAAGTTACCCCACTACCCTCTAGAGGACTCTGAATACCTTTTCATCCTGTAGCAACCGTAACAATATGCCTTTCTCCCCCTGTGGAGCCAGTTCATGAGCCCTCTTTAGCTTCCTGTCCACAATGTGCAATGGCCATGGCAGAGATTGAGACCATGCAGACGAGATGCTATTGAGTGCTGATAATGAAGCCGTATAGTCTACTATTGTGCTCTCTAATCCCGGAGTTTTAGCATACTCAGACCTATACAGGATACTAAGTAAAACTGGTTTGAGTGTGCGTGTAGAGTCGATACTGCCTGGTCTGAACGTAGTAATCATAAGGTATCTTGAAATGTTGAATTCCGCGTCTCCACGTTTAAACTCCTGGTTTTTATTGAGCCTAGTATATATCCCGGGCTCTGGATTTACAATTTTCAGCTCCCACCCACCGTATTTGAACTTAAATATCCTCGAGTAACTGTGAGACTTAGTCGCACCAATAACAATACTACTTTCTAGTATCCTCTCGGCTACATTGGGTTCTAGATGATTCAATATGATTGACTCGGGTTTCGTTCTGTTAATATATATTAAGGCATTCTCAGAACTAAGTTGCCCTGCAAACGATTTAAGAACCTCAGCTATAATACCCTCTTCGCCCTTGTCCCCTGCATAGACCCGTGGTATTATCTTGTATTGTTCAGTAGACAAATTAATCATAGTTACAGCACAGGCCACTCTTAAAACTCCTTTCTCCATTCCAATGGTTGTCGCGTCAATACCCATGATAGTATTCACAATACGCTTACCACTATTCTTACTCCATAGCTCTAGGTGTGCTAATTTATGAGATAAGCTCCCAATCACAAGCACTACAAAACTCTTTAGAACGGTATTTAGTTTGTACCTAAGTTTACCCTTTCCAATCACGCGAGATATATACCTAGTAAAAATGCCCCGTGATGCCCCGTATAATTCTATCTTACGGCGCATCCCCCGATCAGACCTTTCATCAATTTCGCTAGGGCCTACCACGAAAAAGCCCTTATATGGCTTATCGCTTGCATTTAAATCATCGATTGCATTCTTGACCGTATTTTCAAGGTCTACTTCACGAGTTAAGGACTCTAATCTCCTATGTTCTATTTCGACCCCGTATTTATCTAAGTCTTCAATAAGTTTCTCAATATCATTGTCAAACTTACCTATGACTAAGACGAGCAGTTTCACCTTTCCAGCATATTGTCGTATCTTATCTGTGGGGCTCCACCTGATTACACTGTAATAGGGTTCATTGCCGCTCGCAGTCTCGAATTCGGGTTTAATATAACGAAGTTCAGCCAGCCCAGTACTGGGTTCTTCGCGCGGTCTTCTAGTTATGTTTACATGTAGACCTTCTACCTCTATTTGGTTGATTTGTTTATCGATAAAATCTTTTATTTCCCAATATCTATTTACTGGAGGTATGTGGAGTTTTTCGATAATAGATTCGATACTATCGGGTAGAATTTTCTTTAAGTTGTCTAGTGATGCAACGGGGGTTAGAATCGACTTTGGTAGAAAGACTACCTCAGTGTTTCTCTCACGATATCTTAATAGAAGCCCGTGTGCATGTAATTCTCTCTCAAGTTTTTTGCTTCTAGGTATCAATGCGTATTCGAAGATGTCTTCAACATCTAGATGGGCAACGTCCAGCTTCCTAATTATTCGGTTAGTGTTAGCTAGGTAGTTTAAAACTTCTTTTGTATGCTTTAATATTTTATCTCTATGCCCCTCTTCCACAAGCTTCTTCAGCCTTAAATCGTCTACAATGTAGAATGAAACAGGCGTTCCCGCGATCTTTAGCCAATTGATATCGAATGAGCTCTTCCCGATCACTCCTTTCTCCTCTAACTCAGGAATGCTCATAGTAAACTCTAGTTTCCTCGATGCGTCAATAAACAGATGATGATAATTGTCTATCTTGTCTAGAACCGTAACCATCGCTTTATATACATGTAAAAGTCGAGTTTTGTCCGTGTAGACAATGTTGTCTTGGCTAGGCTTATATAGTTTAGAGGATGCTCCACTCATATAGCCCTTCTCGTAGAGTTTTCCACGTAGAGCGACATAGGCTCCCTGAGATATTATGTCGTCGGCGTCTGGGATTTCACTCGTTTGTTTCAATTCTAACTCTACTCCCAGCTTATTTAACTCGTCGGATAGGGGACTGATATCGCCGAGTATGTGGATTATGTACTTAGTTGAATCGGGATCCCTCCGCGGCTTCGCATATAGTAATTTATGACTCAAGATTAGTGAAATCAACCTGTTAAGGTTGATCTCGCTGACTTTAGCAACAACTATCTCCCGGCCCTCATAATTAGCAGTAAAGGGATATGCTGTCAAAACATATCGGTTATTAGTCATAAAATACCCTCCTCTCTCAGATTCAAAACCTCGAAGTTATAAATGAAGTTTCTACATCTATCAATGTATAACGTAGGTGTAATGCCTCCAGACTCAATAAATGAGCATAGACCCATTGGTGTTATGGTGAAAATGCCCTCGATCTCCTGGTCTTGCCGTCTCTTGTTTTGCTCCACCGGTAGACCTGGCTTAATTGACCTATCTTCAACATTGATCTTGCCGAGTGGTGGTGAGAACCACATAATATTATCATACAGGGGCTCAACCCACTCTACCCTAACCAAACGGTCAAAGCATTCATCAGCGATCTCCATCATCACATCAACTAAGGACTCCATTCTCCCGCTTATGCTCTCTATACTCGCCCAGACGTTAACAATGTTGGATATCCTAGGTACGCTGGTATCGAATCTAACTCTCATGCCTCGTATCCATTCGCTATGCAACTCGGCCAAAAACTTCCTGCACATTTCCTCTAATTGCTCGAGTTGGCCCTCCTCCTGCTGTTTCTTAAGCCTAAATATGCCGATTATCCTGGCGTGCAAGGATCCTTGAGCCCATATCATCCCGGCTGTATCATAAAATAAAGAGTGGGTACCAAGCTTAATGTGGACTGATTCCTGCGCAGGAATCTTGTATAGTGCTGCGTAAACGGCTATAACAGCGTTCTTTTTACGTCCTCTAGGAACTTGAATAGGGGAATACTTTAAGGTAGCCCTGTATGGTTTGCCAACCTCGAGTTTCTCTAATCCAAAATAGATATCGGGTACAAAGTTCTTTGCTCCACCCAAAATCCAATCAACCGGGGCCTCAATATCGATCCTCAAATCTAGACACCTAGCAACGCTACGCCCCACTTAGCTTGCCACTAGGGGTAGTATTAAACGCGGATTCCCCGGTAGATTTAGGCCTGGGCTCAGGGATCTTGGTCTTACTAGTCTGCATAATAGTCATCAGCTTGTTCGCTATTAGTCCACGTATTTCCGAGGCCTTCTCCGGGGATATATACGTGTACAATATTCTATTGAATTCCGCACTATGATATCTATTATTGAGTTTTAAGTGTATTAGCTCGTGTACAATGAGGTATTTTACTACTTCTTCGCCAAGCTCTAGTAAATTCTCATTGATAAATATTGTTTTTGTTTTCAGGTTTATGAATGCTGACCTTGTCTTGTACTTTTTTATCTTTACTCGTACTTCATCACTTATTCCCAGTTCCTCCTTGTATTTCTTTAAGATTTCTTCAACGAGGCCTGCGTAGTTCATCGATGATCACTCTCTCCACATAGTCCAGAATTTCATCGGCCAATCGATCCTTCTCCCTCGCATCTATTGATATTTCCAAACTTAACAAGTCTCTTAATAGTGCATCTTTTAGTTTAACTCTGTCTCCACCGCGTATTTCACGAATTTGTCTACCAGCAGACTCATATCTAGATACTATCCTGGGAAGTGCTTCTTCGAATTCGCTGAGTTTAGATACTTTGATACTAAACCTCTTAGCTATTGATTCTCTTACATCATAACTTATTCTCTCGTATAGTTTCATACCCCTCCTTATCTTCAAGTAGCCATTTAGCTCGCCAAGTATGGTCTTCAACTCGTTTACTACATTAATGTCTAGTCTCCTAGCCCATTCCTCCTCCAGCTTCTTCAATCTCTCATAAATATACTTATAGATGGGATTTACAGGCTCGGAGTCAAGAAATCCTCTTATAGTTGATAATATATCAGCAGTGATGTAAATCGAGATAGGGCTATGTAGATCCACGGAGTATAGTTCCTTAGTTAGCTCTTCCATAGATAGAGGTTCTATTGTGAACTCCTCTACTAATTCAATACCCGGTATCACCGTCTTCTCGTGAACCATTTTTATTAATCTATCCCAGAATTCTTGGGGTACACCTTTACCTCTACGCTTTAGCGTAAATAAGTTATATAGTTTGCCGAGGACGACGACGTGGTTCTTCAACTCGAGTTTACCGGGGTGGGAGCCTAGAGCTCTATATAAGTTTACAGTATGCCTTATCTTAGCAATTGAGTCTAGCACCCTATGGATTCCTAATGAGTAGCCCATAACAAGCATACTAGCAACTTTTTCAAGCTCAGGTACTACCTCCTTCTCTCTGCCTTTCTCAAGTTGCTCTATCACCCTATCTATATCTAATGTAAACTCGTGCCCACCAACCCTCACGCCGTTTTTGAGCACTGCTTTAACCTCATTCACTAACTCACGCAGTTCTTCTAGTCCTTTGTCGACTGAGTGTATGCTCTCTACATATATCTTCTCATAGGTTTCCCTATCTAGTAATTCATACTTTTTGATCGTCTCCTTCACTTGCTCTAAGAGACCGACGAAGTCTATTATTAACCCAAACTCTTTAACTACCTCCCCCTTTTTAAACGGTCTATTAACTCTCGCAATAGCCTGTAGTAGCCTGTGCTCATAGAGTGGTTTATCCAAGTACATTACTTTGAGGCGTGGACAGTCAAAGCCCGTTATCAACATATCTGTAACTATAAGTATCCTCGGGTCTTCTTCCTCCTTAAACCTGTCTTGAATTAGCCTATTTACTTCCTGCCAATCCCTTAACCCATGGCTTCCACGCCACCTACTCAGTAACTCGTCGAGGTACCCCCTAATCTCCTCTTTATCGTCATTAGTGTAGATCATTACTACCTCGCTCCACTTTCTCGCCCCATCACCATATCTCTTAGCCAGGGCTTCATCAAGAGCTCTCTTCATTCTAACACAGGCTAGTCTACTGGCAACTACTACCATTGCTTTAAACGTGAAATTTTCCGTATCCTGCACTATTCTATCCGCAATATACTCGGCAATATGCTTTATTCTCTCTTTGTTTTCTAGGAAAACCTTGATCTTGTTTATCTTCTGCCTCATCTCTCTTTTAGTCACTATTATTGGTTCTTCCTCTTCTTCGGCTAAGTCGTCTATACTGCCGATTTCACTAGCGTCCTTTGCCCAGGTTTCAAGGAGATCTCTTATTTCTTCTGGTGTAACGTTTATCTTTATTCCTTCGATTTCCTGGACAACTTGGTATTTCAATGGAACTGTGTAGCCGTCTCTTATAGAGTCTGAGATGAAATATTTGTGTAAGTATAACTCACCGCGCTCTGGGTGTGCAAAGTGCATAAAGGTGTTTCTCTCATAGCTCATAACTGGTGTTCCTGTAAATGCAAGTCTAAAGGCGTTGGGGAGTATTCTATTTATGGTTGCTCCCAGTTCCCCATACTGGCTTCTATGGGCTTCATCTAGGAGTAGTAAGATCTCCTTCTTTCCCATGGGATCTAGGTCTGTGAAATCCTTGGGCTGAAACTTTTGAATTAAGACAACGTATACTCCTCTCACAATAGTGCCCCTAGTCTCAGCCTCCTTGATTTCTCTTAGTATATTCTTCAATTCCTCGATAGACTCGACTACCTTGATTTCTTCTTGGAAGTAGGGGGCATATAGGTCTTTAATGAAGTCCTCGTATAACTGCTTCTGCAGTTCTCTCCTATCGACTATGAAGAATACTATGGGGTCTCGCTCAATAAACCTCTGGTAGAACTGGTATGCGATGTAGAACATTATGTAGGTTTTACCACTGCCCTGCCAATGCCAGATTAATCCACTGTTTAAGCCGTGTTCCCCTCTGAGGTATCCCCTGATTTTCTTGACTGCCTCTATTGTAGCCCAATATTGGTTGTGCCGTGGGACAATCTTTCTCTTCTTGTCGATACCCTTATAGAAGATAAACCATTTGATGAGGTCGAGTATTCTCTCTCTTCTCAGTAGGTCTATTATATTGTGTTCGTCGCTCTCGCTTTTCCACCTATTATGACTCCTCTCTTTACCCCTCCAGTCTCCGAGCATTGGCATGTAGACTGAGTCCTCTTCGCCAACGTAGATTATTCCCAGCTGGATGTACTTGAATAGCCATGGGGCCTCCGCCTCATATCGGAGGAGTTGTGAAACGCCTTCTTCAATAGCTCTTTCACCAAGCCTCGATGGATCCTTAGCTTCAATGGCAATTATTGGTATACCATTAACGTAGAGGATGATGTCTGGTCTTATATCCATGTGCTCTCCGTAAAACTGTACTTCTCTGCACACTGTGAAATCATTGTTATCTACATTGTCGTAGTCCAGTAGCCAAACCCTAACCTTCTTCTTTTCCTCCTCTATGTCTATACCTCTCCTAAGATACTCTAGGAATACGTGTGGCTCGGCATTCTCTAATAAACCCTTAACTCTATCGAATACCCTGTCTATTCTATTACTCAACCCCGAAGCATTTAAAGCCTTCTCATTAAGCCTCTTAAAACTCGCCTCAAACAAGTCGTTAATAAATACTGATCCACGAACGTACCCGGGGCATAAACTACTCTCACGCCAACCAAGCTCTTCAAGTCTATCCAGCAAAACCCCTACAATACCTATCTCGCTCAAACAATCACCCTTACCCCTTACTGGTTTTGAGAGATATCGTTCTGTCTTCAAGCATTTTCGCCAAGTACCTTACCAACTCTATAGTCATTAAGATGACCGCCTCTATTGTAGTTCTTGGAGC